>Ga0155276_123_pt2 | contig 20740 bp, 17 predicted proteins | sample RifCSPhighO2_02_FD_106244 | JGI IMG/M metagenome (GOLD analysis project Ga0155276, IMG submission 106244) | Omnitrophica bacterium RIFCSPHIGHO2_02_FULL_51_18 | reverse complement strand
AAAACCCGAGGGAAACTCATCTTGAGCAACAATCATGTGCTCGCAAACTCCAACGCGGCCAAAAAAGGGGACAAGATCATTCAGCCCGGCGCCGTGGACGGCGGAAAGCTTCCCAAAGACTTAATAGGCCGGCTGGATCGATGGGTGAATATTGATTTCAGCGAGGTCGGAAACTGGGTTGACTGCGCGGCCGCGTCTCCTACGAGCGCCGCGTCCGTAAAACCGGAAATCATTTCAATCGGCGCTCCTAAGGGCGTGACAAAGGCAAGGATTGGGACTGTTGTTCAAAAGACAGGGCGCACGACAGAATTCACGATGGGAAAAGTGAAAGATGTGAGCATGACTGTTAAAGTCAACTATGGCCGGAAAACAGCTCTGTTTCACAATCAAATCCTAACAACCGCCATGTCCCAGGGAGGGGATTCGGGATCTCTTGTTTTGGACCAGGCCAAACGCGCCGTGGGACTCCTCTTTGCCGGTTCGGATACGGTCACGCTGTGCAATCCCATTCAAGAGGTGTTTAAGCGGTTGGGGGTTGGGTTGGCGTGAAAATTCCGCTTTTTAGTCTTGAAGGCCAGTACCGGCAGATTCGTCCGGGTATAAGCAAACGCATCCGCCGTATTTTTGAATCCCACCGTTTCATTCTCGGCGAAAATGTCCGCAAGCTTGAAGCGGCAGTGGCAAAAAAAGTGGGCGCGCGTTATGCGATTGGCGTAGCTTCCGGCTCTGACGCGCTCTATCTTTCTTTGGTCGCGCTAGGGATCGGGAAAGGCGATGAAGTGATTACGACGCCTTTTACTTTTTTTGCGACGGCCGGCGCCATCGCGCGAACCGGCGCCAAACCTGTTTTTGCGGACATTGATCCTGAAACTTTCAATATTAACCCAACCAAGATAAGAAAGAGAATTACGAGAAAGACCAAAGCCATCCTGCCGGTCCATTTATTCGGCCTGCCATGCGAAATGGACGAGATCACGCAAATTGCCAAAAAGCACAAGCTTTTTGTGGTGGAAGACGCCGCGCAAAGTTTCGGCGCAGAGTATCGCGGCCGGCAAACCGGGTCGATGGGAGCCGCGGGCTGTTTTTCGTTTTATCCGACAAAGAATTTAGGGGGCGCCGGAGACGGAGGGATGGTTGTGACGTCCTTAAAGAAAGTTGCTTCAAAACTCCGGACGCTTCGTGATCATGGACAAACTAAAAAATACCATCATGAATTTTCCGGGATTAATAGCCGCCTGGACGAGATTCAGGCCGCCGTTTTACTTGAGAAATTACCTTATATTGACCGGTGGAACCGGCAGCGGCGAGCGCATGCGGCCGCATACAACCGAGGTCTGAAAGGCCTGCCGCTTCAATTACCCGCACAGCCAAAAGGTTTAGATCACGTCTATCACCTTTATTCTATTTTAACGAAGAAAAGAGATCCGCTCCTTAAAGCGCTTGTGTCCGGAGGAATTGGAGCAGGCGTCTATTATCCGCTGCCGCTTCATTTGCAGCCGTGCATGAGAGCTTTAGGTTACCGAAGAGGGGATTTCCCTCATAGTGAATCTGCTTCAGAGCAGATTGTCGCCCTACCCATGTTTCCTGAGCTAAAACTCCAAGCAGTGCGAAAAGTCGTGTCAGCGGCCAAGATTTTTTTTAGCGCATGATTTATGTGTTTCTTCCTGCCTTCAACGAAGAAAAAGCGCTTCCCATTTTGGTTAAAAAATTTGACGCGGAGTTTAAAAAGCTTAATTTAGCCTATAAAATTATTGTTCTGGACGACGGGAGTTCCGACAACACCGTCCAAGTAGCTCGCTCTCTGTCCCAACAGTACCCGCTTGATTTATTGCGGCACGAAGTCAACAAAGGACTTGGCGAAACACTGCGCGACGGTTTCGTGCATTGCGCTCAAGTAGCTTCGAATGAAGACATTGTAGTGACCATGGACTGCGATGACACGCATGACCCTAAATACATGTCAGCCGCGTTTCAAAAAATAAAAGAAGGCTATGATTTTGTTATCTTATCCCGTTATCAAAAAGGAGGCGGAGAGCGAGGCCTCTCTTTTATCCGAAGTTTTTTGAGCCGAGGAGCCGGTTTGTTTATGAAACTATTCTTCCCAATCAAAGGCGTGCAGGAATATAGCTGTGGTTATCGCGTAATCAAAGCATCCGCGCTGAAAAAAACCATAGAATTCTTTGGAAATAATTTCGTGAAACTGCCGCATATGGGTTTTGTCGTGACGCCCGAGATTCTGATAAAATTTCGTATGCTGAGGGCAAAAATTTGCGAAATTCCGTTTGTTTTGAACTACAACCAGAAACAGGGCGTTAGTAAAAACCGACCTTTGAGGACCATTATGGGGTACTTTTTATTGGTCCGAGCTTACGCCTGGCGAGGACTTAAGCCGTGATACAAAACCCGTTTCGTTCAAATATCCTTCTTACAAAGGCATTTTATTTTGCTCGTTATCACCATGGCAGTCAAAAAAGAAAAGGGGGAGCGCCTTACCTGACCCATTTGGTTTCCGTCGCTCAAATTTTAAATCAGGCGTCTTACCCTAAGTCTGTGATCGCGGCAGGTTTGTTGCATGATGTGCTGGAAGATACGGGGTGTGAAAGGGAAGATTTAGAGTGCGAGATGGGAAAGGAAGTCTGCAGCATTGTACTCCAAGTCACCGACAAAGACAAAACAGCGCCCTGGGCAGAGAGGAAGGCCAATTATATACGTGGTCTTAAGCGGGCGACAAAACCGGCACTGGCGGTTGCTTGCGCTAATAAGATCGATAATCTCCTCTGCTTGGAAAAAGGTTTTCGTCAGGATGGTAAGCGGTTTATGGCCGGTTTCAGCGGCGGAGCTAAAGAGAAAATGGAAAATTACACGGCGATCTACCGCATGATCAGATCGCGCTATGCCGCTTGCCCGTTGTTGCCCGCTTACGAGAATGCTCTCAAGACTTTTAAAAAAGCCGATGCTTAAAAGTCTTTACGCCCGTCCCTTTTTCTTTTGTTTTCTTTCAATCGCGTTCGTGACGCAAGTTTTTCTGTCAATAAGGCAGAACGCGCCGACGGCGGATGAATACGCGCATAACATTGCTAGCGGCCTTTCCCGGCTCGTGAAACGCGATTTTCGCCTGAACCCCGCACAGCCGCCCCTGCCTTTGATGCTGTCCTCGCTGCCGTTGGCAGCGATGAAGGCGAAGCTTCCGCTGGACCATCCTTCCTGGACGCAGGGGAACAGCCCCGAATTCGCCCGCCAATTTTTTGATATTTATAATCCGGACATGGACCGGCTCGTTTTTTGGGCGAGACTGCCGATCGCAGTCGTCGGTCTCGTATTCGGTTGGGCGGTTTTTTTCTGGGCGAAACGGCTGCTTGGGGAAACCGCGGCCTGGATTGCTTTTGTGCTTTATGCGTTTTGCCCGGACCTGTTGACCCATTCGGGCTTGGTGACAGGCGATTTGTGCGTCGCATTCTTTTTCTTTTTGGCCGTCATGTGCTTCATGCGTTACCTGCAGAAACCTTCATTTAAAAATACCGCAAGGACCGGGCTTTTTACGGGCCTGGCTCTCTTGTCCAAATTTTCAGCGGTTTTATTGTTTCCCGTTTTTTTGGGCATGGCTTTTTTTAAATGGGCGGCGCTTCGCGCTTCGAAAGCCGCCGGGTTTCTGGCCGTTACGCTCTTGACGGTCTGGGCCGGATACTTTTTTGAAATGAAGCCGCTGCTTGTAAATACGCCCAACCCGGACAAGAAAGCCGCCGTGTACGAAAAATGGGGAGGAGAGCCGCTGCTTCATTTCGCCGAAAAGGTTCCGGTGCCTCTGGCGACGTTTTCATCGGCCCTCGCGGCCATGGTTCATACGCGTGCGCAAGGGACGAATGCTTATCTGATGGGCGAATGGTCGCGCGGCGGATGGTGGTACTATTATTTTGTCGCGTTTTTGATAAAAAACACCATCCCGTTTCTTTTGCTGATTTACGCGGGCGTTATCCTTGCGCCGCGTTTAGGCTTGAGCCGTGAATCTGCCGCCGCCGTTTTTGTCGCGCCCGCTTTGTTTTTTGCGCTCACGCTGTCGGATAAGGCGCAGGCGGGGATCCGTTATTTTCTGCCGATTTACCCGCTCTTGATTTTACTCGCCGCGGGCGCGGGCGCCTATTTGTGGAAAAAGAATCGTTTTTTAAAGTGGCTGGTTGTGATTTTGTTGGGCTGGCACGCCGCGGAGGCCGTCCGCGTTTCCCCTTATACTCTTTCTTATTTTAATGAGTTCATCGGAGGCCCGAAGAACGGCTACCGGTATCTTCGGGATTCCAATCTAGATTGGGGGCAGGGTTTAAAAGAGCTCGGACAATGGGCGCAAAAAAACGGAAATCCGGAAATCGCCCTTCTTTATCCTTGGCCTGCAAACCCCTCTCATTATAAAATCGCGTGGCGCCCTCTGCACTCCGGGGAATGGCGCGAGCCGGAGCAAGCGGTCTACGCGATTTCAGCTCAAACGCTGGAGGACGTGGAATGGACGGCTCAAAAACCGCCGGATCAAACGATCGGCCACGCCATCTGGATTTATGATTTTCGAGGATCCCAGCGATGACCCCGGAAGAGACGCAGCACTCTGCGGAGACGTTTTACCGGGATTACTGGGTGGGGCAGGAAGAGGTCCGCAAAAAACGAAATTATTATGACCGCCTTTACGGGCGTCTGAAACACCGTATTGAATGGAAACAGGATTGGAAAATCCTGGACGTGGCCGGCGGGAACGGACAGCTTATGCAGTATTTCAACATTCCGCAAGCGGACATTCTGGACATCAGCCGGTCGGGGCTCGCGGCGGCAAAATGTTCCGGCTATCGGACCATTTTCGGGGACATTCAAAAGCGTTTCCCGATCGCGGAGAATACGTACGACGCCGCTTTCCTTTTCGAGGTCTTGGAACATCTTCCTTATCCCAATAAAACATTGTCCGAAACACACCATGTGCTGAAACGGGGCGGGGTTTTGTACGTCGGACAGCCGAACATGCGCGCCGACGGCGTCCATCACGTTCGCCGTTATTATCAAGGCCCTCTTCTGGAGGACCTGGAAAAAGCCGGGTTTTTGATCGAATGGATCGATTACGTGCCGGCCTATTCCATGCCGGAGGCGATCCTCAGCGACATCCACAGAAATCCTTCTTGGATCAGAAAAGCCATTCAATCATGCAATCTCATACTCAGCCTTTTTCCACATTCGGTCCGATACCGGATGGCGAAAACAGTGCCGGATCGCTTCGCGCTGCTTTTTGTGGTAAAAGCGGTGAAGAGGTGAACCGCCCTTTGTTTTGGATCCTGGCGCTGGCTTTCGGGCTCAGGCTTTGCGGGATCGGGTTCGGGCTACCGCATCTTTTTCATCAGGACGAACCCATTATCGTCAATCATGCGATGGCTTACGGCGGCGGCGATTTCAACCCGCATTTTTTCAAGATTCCGCCGTTGACTTCTTATCTTCTGTTTTTTTTATACGGGCTTTACTATGGGCTGACGGCGGTCACTCAGGGCGTGTCCCCGGAGGGGTTTGCGGTGCTTTTTTTCTGCGATCCGTCCGTTTTTTATCTGATCGCCCGTATTGTTTTCGGCGCGATCCTCGGGACTGCGTCGGTTTATCTTTTATTCAGACTCACCAAAAAAAAGGTTTCGGAGAACGCGGCTTGCTGGGCGGCGCTCCTTTTTTCCGTGAGCTTCCTTCACGTACGGGATTCTCATTACGTTTATGCGGACATCCCGATGATTTTTTCGATGCTCATGGCCTTAAGCGTGGAACGCGCTGCACTTTCGGGTTTTTGGGTGGGAACCGCAGTCGCCTTCAAATACATCGCCGCGCCCATTCTCTTTCCGGTCCTATTCATCCGGCGCCGCCGGCGGGAAGTCCTAGCCGTCCTTGGCAGCGCCGCCGCTGCCTATGCTGTTCTAAATCCGTTTGGGATCCTGGACTTTCATTTTTTTATCAAAGAGATTTTGCAGCAGGCCAAGGCGGAATCGCCGGTTCCTTTTTTCCATCATTTAAGCTATTCGCTGGGCGAAGGGCACGGCTTCGGAGCCGTGATCGTGGGGCTGCTAGGCGCTATCATCCTTTGGAGGAACCGTCCGGCCTTGCGATGGCTTTTCATTTTCCCGGTGATCTATTATCTCATGACCGTTTTTTTCAGCCAGCCCTATGAACGTTATGCGATGCCGCTCGTGCCGTTTCTGTGTTTAACCGGCGGCTACACCATCTCATTAATTTTTGAGAAGAGCTTTGGCCGTACGGCGCTTCGCACGGCGGCGTGGTTCCTGGCGGCCCTATCGCTCGGCCCCACGCTCGTCAAATCCGTTTATCTGGACGCTTTGATCTGCCGGCCGGACACTCGCGCACAAGCGCGGGCATGGATCCATCACAACGTCCCGCCAGGGGAAAAGATTGTGCTCGACCACCCGTTTTTTTCACCGCCGCTGACGCAATCTGACGACCAAATACTTTCCAAAGCCTCCAAGGTCCAGGCGTTACCGTTCCACAAGGAGATGAAATTAAAAAAACTCCGCTGGCTTCTCGAGGCGCATCAAGGCGAAAAAAAGTTCCGCGTTTATTATTTGAACGAAGGCGGAGTCGCCGACACGTCTTTTTTAGCGTCGTCGCCGGCTCTGCCGCCGGACCCGGAGGTTTTGGAAAGGGAAGGGGTCCGCTATTACATCCGTTACCGCCATCCCGGCGAGAGCCGCTTTTTCGAGGAACGAATGAAATCCCAGGCGGTCCTAGTGAATCAGTTTTCGCCCTATCATGACGGCGCAAAAGTCCATACGGAGGACCCCTGGGCCAATGTGGCGCTCCCATTTCTATCGCGCGAATTATACTCCCGCCGCGCTCCGGGACCCTACCTTGAAATCTACGAACTCAAACACGGACTGGAAGGATGACTTTTATTTACGGAATTTTATTCGTCGTCTTTTTGGGCCCGTTGATTGCCCTTCAAAAAACTTTTTTGCACGGCGATTATTGGGTCCAGTTCTTCCCATGGTCTTTTCACTATTCGGAAGCGCTTCGCTCCGGAACCGGACTACCTTATTGGACAAGCCTCGTCGGCAACGGTTTTCCGCTCATGGCGGAGGGACAGGTCGCCGGATATTATCTTTTGCACCTTCTTTCGTATGCGACCCTGCCTTTTCAGACGGCATACACTTGGCTAATCCCGCTGCATATTTTGATCGGCGGGGCCGGTTTTTATGCTTACATGAAAAAAACCGGGACCGGTAGCCAGGGCGCGGCTTTGGCGGCGGTCATTTTTTCATTTTCCAGTTCCTACGGGGGATGTTTTTACACGACAGGCACGCTCCGGGTATTGAGCTGGCTTCCTTGGTGCTTGTGGATCTTCGAAGGCTGGCTTGCCGGCGTCCCTAAAAAAGAGCGTTTTTATTCCACGCTCGGCTTGGGTGTTTTGTGTTCACAAATGTGGACGGCCGGATTCCCGCAACTGGCCGTTTACGCTTTTTTTTATTTATTTTTAATCCTCCTCCTGGATGCCAGAAGGAAAACGGGTTTCGTTTTCCTGTTTGTGGCTTCTTCGCTGACCGGCATTCTGTTATCGCTTCCCCAGATTTTACAGACGGCGGAGCTTGCCCGACACTCCATCCGCGCCGGGCAGGACGTTTCATTTGCGTTTTGGGGATCGACGCCTCCTTTTGCGGCGGTTTCTCTCATTTTCCCTGATTGGGGAATGCTGCTTAGGACATCGTTTTACGTGGGGATCATCCCTCTTTTGTTCATCCTGACTGTTCTTTTTTTAAGAAAGAAACCCTTCGAGAAAACGCATTTATGGCTGGCCTTGATTTTTTTTCTTTTGGCCTGCGGCAAGTACAATCCTCTGTACAAACTGTTTGTCGAGACTTTTTCCCTGACGGCGGTTAGGAACCCGTCCAAGTTCCTTTTTTTTGGCGTTGTTTCTTTGGGGGTCCTGGCTGGTTCGGGCTATGAGCGATATCTTCGCAGCGAAGCAAGTCCGCGGCTACTGCGCAGAATCGGCTTTGTGCTTTTGGGCGTGGTGATTGTCGTGCCGTGTTTGGCGCAGGCGGCTCTTTCTTTATGGGGGCCGGACTTTTTGGCATGGGGACACCGGTATGCAGAATCTGTTTTTGCGGCGAAGACCAATCCGATCAAACAAGCGCACGAATATCACGCTGTCATCGACCAGTTTTTTCTTCAGCTGAAAGCGGCGGTGAGCTTTCAGAACCGTTGGATCTGGAACGCAGCGGGTTTTTTGTTATGCGGTATAATTTTATTCGGCCGCGTCCCTAGGGACCGGTGGTTCACAGATGGAAGAAAGTATTGCCTGGCGCTTGCGGTCGCTGTCGACCTTTTTCTATTTAGTTTTATCGGTACTGGATTTATCGGGAATGCGCGGCCGATGTCGTCCCTGGCGCCCGCTCCGCTCTTGCAGGACGCCAAAGAATTGGCAGAAAAAAAATTGTACAACACAGCGGAGTGGGCGCGCTCGCGGAAAAGCGAAATCCTGCCCGCAAGCTCCAACATGGTTTTCGGCATTCCGCATGCCGGTGTTTATTCCCCGTTGATCCTGAAACGCTATTACGAGCTGGCCCGACCTCTGGGTTTCGTGGACGCTTCCTTGGGACGGCCGCCGTTTTCAAAAGATGTCTGGGAGAAACAAAGGCCTCTTCTGGATCTTTTGGGGATCGGCGTTGTTTTGTCGAATGAAATTCTGGCATTCAAAGATTTCCGTTTGGTCGGATCCGAAGGCGGCCGTTATTTATATGAGAACCCGAACGCTTTGCCGCTGATCTTTTTTACCTATCAATGGCGGACGCTGGAGGATAAAAACCAAAGGCTGGATTATTTGCGCGGTGTCAATTTTTCTCCTCGCCGGGAAACGGTTGTTGAGTTTCCGTTGGCCGTAGCTAGTCCGGCCAGCGCGCCGGATGCCAAAGAGGCGAAGATTCGCCTTAGGGAGGAGGTCCGGGTTGAGGCGGGACTGAACGCCGAAAGGCCGGCCGTGGTGGTTTTTCGAAACGCGTTTTATCCACGGTGGAAAGCGAAGGTGGACGGCCGGCTGGCGCCTTTAATACCGGTCAATCACGGGCTGTCCGGGGTCGTGGTGGACGCGGGGGAGCACACGGTGCTTTTTTATTATGACAACGGCCCGGACCTCTTTTTTGAACGAGCTTCGCTGGGCTTTTGGATTATTCTGATTGGATTGGCTCTATGGGCAAGAAAAAAATGATTAGCGGATACTATTATGCCCTGAGCGTCGCTTCGCTGCTTTTGATCGGTACGATCAACCATCATTTTCAAGATACGAATCTTCCGCCGCTGAATCCGTCCGGCCGTTATTATATCAATATTCTTTTATTGAACCTGCTCGCCAGTTATTTTTATTTCATCAAGCAAGATGTCCGCTCATCGTTTTCTTTACGCCAATGGGGGTTTTTCCTTTTTGCCGCGGCGCTTCTCTGTTTGATGGCTCCGGTGTTCAGCGGAGATCTCTTTGAATATATTTTCCGCGGCCGGATACTCGCAGTATATCATGCGAATCCTTATCTCGCGGTCCCCAACGATTTTTCATACGATCCGTTTTATGCGTTTTCGATCTGGAGGGCTAATCCCGAAACCTACGGGCCGTTGTTCGTGGCCATCGAATGTCTGCCGGCATTTTTGTTCAGGAACTCGATGGTCGGCGCCGTGGCCTTTCAAAAACTGATTTTTCTGGGTTTTATGGGGCTTGCCGGCCTGTATTTATGGAAAATCGCCGTTCGCATTTTTCCCGGAGAGGCGCATAAGCCGTGGCTCGTTTTTTCGTTCAACCCACTTCTTATAGTGACGACGTTGATCGACGGGCACAACGATATCGTCATGCTGGCTTTGACCCTGGTAAGTATTCATTTTTTCCTTCGGAATCAATACACGCGCTCTTTTATATTTTGGACGCTGGCTTTTTTGACCAAATACACGGTCGTGATCCTGCTGCCGCTTCTCGTGGTCATGGCTGTCCGTCACGAGTGGAAAAAGGAAGCGCATTTTCCCGCCGGGTTCATTCTTCGTCAAACCGTGCTCAACTTCTCTCTGATGGGGCTCATTTATTTTCTCCTATGGGGAGGCGACAAGACGTTTGCGGTGCTGCAGGGTTTTGCGGGAAGTTTTTACTCGAACACCATTCCTTATCTCTTGCATCGGTCGCTTCAGGCGGTGGGGCTGACGCTCCCCGAACAATGGTTTCGGACAGCCGCCGCGGTTTTTTTTATCGGCGTGAATGCCGTGATCCTTTGGCGCGCGGGCAGCGACAAAGACGGCGATCTGAAGGTTTTCTTTCGCCGGATAAGCCTAATCTACATGGCTTTTTATGCCTCGTTGACGAGTCCTTTTTTGGCCCATTATTTAATATGGGTGTTGCCGTGGGTGATCCTATCCGGCTGGCCCAAAGCCGACCTGTTGATCATGCTGGTTTCTTTTGCCGGGTTATTCGCGTATTTCAAAAGGATCAATTATTTAATCGTACTTGCGGTATTTGTATACGGTCTTCTGCTTGTTCTTTCACGTAAGAAAACGGAACGTGCGTAACATGCCGCGGAATTCCCTGAAAATGAATGTGCTGCTGGCCGGAGCGTCCTTTTTAATGGTTTTTGCGGCCGTCGAGATCTTTCTGAGACTGACGGTTTATAATTTTCAGAACTATGTCTTGTCGCCGGGACCCAACGCGCTGTACGTGATCGAGACTGATGAGTTCAAGACCTGTATTCAAACGAACTCTCTCAACATGCGGGATTACGAGATCAAACCGAAAGGCGCTCAAGAACGGCGCATTCTCTGCCTGGGGGATTCATTTACGTTTGGTTTGGGTGTCAATATCCCAGAGGCCTATCCGAAAATTCTGGAAAATCTTCTCAATCGAAACGCGGCGAATCTAAACGGTTGGTCCGTGATCAACGGCGGCACCGGCGGCAACGCTCATCAAGCTTACGAATTTCTCATGAAAACCGGCTTTTCATTTCAACCGGATACCGTCATCGTTCAAATTTATATCGGAAATGATTTTTATGATAATATGGGTCGGTTAGCGGGGCCGGTTTCCGGACGCGTCGCCGTAAGCCCGGACAATCCGTTTAAGGTTTTCATCCGGAGTCAAAAATGCCGGACGCTGGAATTTTTATGGAGCCGTCTGATCCAGATCCGATGGATCGATGACATTCTTTACTCTTGTCATCTACGGTATGGTAGTCGCGGTCATTTTTTAAGAAAATATCCAGGGTTGGAGGAACAATTGAAAAATATGGAGCTCGAAGATCTCAAACGGATTAAGGACGCTTGCGATGCTCGCGGCGTATCCATGATGGCCTTGCTGGTCCCCGAGAAACAGCAGGTCTTTATGAAGCGTTTTTTAAGCGACGAGAAGTATGATTACCGCAAGCCAAACCGGATCCTACGGAGTTTTTTTGGTACGAACGGAGTGCCTGTGATGGATATGCTCGATGTTTACGAAAGCCTGCCTGAGCGTGAGCTTAAGAAACAATACTACAGCCGCGACCTTCATTGGACCGCGGATGGTCATGTCTTGGCGGCGCGGACGTTAAAGGAGCGATTGTCATGAAGCGGCCGCTTTTGTCTATTGTGGCTCCCGTTTATAACGAAGAAAAGAGCGCTGGCGAGTTTTATCGCAGGCTTAGGACGGTTTTGGATGCCAACCGCTATGAGGCGGAGATCCTTTTTGTGAATGACGGCTCGTCGGACGGCTCTCTCGGTCTTTTGCTGAACCTTCAAAAACAAGATAGCTCGGTGAAGATCATCGATTTTTCCCGCAATTTCGGCCATCAGATCGCCGTAAAGGCGGGCATTGATCACGCGCAGGGTGAGGCCGTGGTAGTCATCGACACGGATCTTCAGGACCCTCCGGAAGCGATCCCCGATCTCGTCGCGAAGTGGCGTGAGGGCTACGACGGCGTGTATGCCGTGCGGACGAGGCGGAGAGGGGAAACCCTTTTTAAAAAATGGACGGCGGCGTTGTATTACCGTCTGATCAACCGGATCTCCCAATCTCCCATGCCTTTGGACGCCGGGGATTTCCGGCTCTTATCGCGGCGGATCGCGGACGTCATCAAAGAGATCCATGAAAAAAGGCCCTATGTTCGTGGCCTGGTGAGCTGGGTTGGTTTCAAGCAGACGGGTGTTTTGATCGAGAGGGACGAGCGCTTTGCGGGCAAGACAAAGTATCCCACCCGAAAGATGCTCGCGCTTGCCTGGAACGGGATCACCCACTTTTCTTTTTTGCCCTTGCAGCTTTCCACGTTTGTCGGGATCCTCACTTCGATCGTGTGTTTTATCTGGATCCTCCATACGCTGTATGTCGGCCTGATCCTCAAAGTCGCGGTTCCCGGCTGGACGTCCATCATGCTGGCGCTTTTATTTCTCGGCAGTATTCAACTCATCACGCTTGGGATCCTGGGCAGTTATTTGGCCCGTAACTACGACGAAACGCGCTCAAGACCCTTGTACATCGTGCGCAGCCGCGAGGGGTTCGAATAAATGGAAGAAGCGCTGCAGAAGGCCGAACGTGAAAGGGAATTCCACAATGAGTGGGCGCGTTCCATCCATATCGACTCGCTTCTAGTCCGAGAATCTTTTGAATCGCCGACGGCTATCGAAAATCAATACGCGCTGGCGCAACTGGGCGACCTGCGCGGAAAGCGCGTGTTGGACTTGGGCTGCGGCGCCGGTGAAAATGCGGTCTATCTGGCGCTCCAAGGGGCGGAGGTCAGCGCTTGTGACATCGCCGAAGAGTTCCTTAAAGTCGCGGAAACCTTGGCCAAAAAATTCAACGTCAATCTCCGGCTGGCCCGCGCCGAGGTAGGTAACCTCCCTTATGCGGACGGCCATTTCGATTTTGTATTCGGCAACGGCGTGTTGCACCACGTTGATCTCAAGGCGACCGCCCGGGAGGTGGCTCGCGTACTGAAGTCGGCGGGTAAGGCGGTTTTTATTGAACCGCTGCCGTACAATCCAGTGATCAATCTGTACCGTCACATGGCAAAAGGTGTGAGGACTCAGGATGAGAAGCCTTTAACCTTCAAACAAATCCGCGAGTTCGGCGGTTTTTTTTCATCGCTCCGGCATGAGGAGTTTTGGCTTTTTTCGCTGGCTATCTTCGGACATTTTTATTTTGTCAGACGCTGGAACCCCTCCAAAGTCAGGTACTGGAAGAAAGTCATCGAGGAAGGCGCCGCTTATGCGGATATGTTCCGCCGGCTGCAACGATGGGACCACTTTTTTCTGAAATACGCCCCTTTTCTAAAGCCCCTCTGCTGGAATACGGTCCTGGTGGTCCAAAAATAAGTGCGCATTCTTCCTTATCTGTACGAATATTTCAAAACCAACTATTTCACGCTGATCTGTGCGGTGTTGATCGGGGCCTGTTTTTTATTCCGGCGGCTCTCCGGCGGCCGTTTTTTGGGCAAAATACCCAGCATGCGGAAACAACTGTTTTGGGTCCTCGCGGTTTTTTGCCTAGGTACGATCCTGCGCTTGGGATGGATCGGAATATGCCGGTACGAACCTGCCTTCCAATGGAGCGACGCGACTGAAAAGTCCAAGAACCTGATCGAGCAGGACGGTATCAATATTTATGCGGCATCTATCACAAAGGGAAGCTGGTTCCGCGGAGCGGAGGGCGAGCCTCTTGCGCGCCGTCCTGTCGGTTACCCGACGCTTTTGGGTGCGGTTTATTCCGTATTCGGGACCCATCTGACCGCGTTTCACGTCCTGAATTTCCTTCTTTATCTGGCGACCCTGCCGATTCTGTATGCGTTGGCGCGGGAGATGTTCGATGACCTGACGGGCCTGCTCGTCGTATTTATATTTTCCATTTATCCGGTTTCTGTCTACGGCATGAGCCTGGCGCTGGATGAGCATTTATTCGTCCCTCTTTGGTATGGTGGAATATGGCTTTTGATCAGGCAGGCGAACGGCTCCAAGATCAAATGGCCGCTATTATGGTACGGGCTGATCTTCGGCTGCGCGACGGCAACCCGGACTCATTCTTTTTTCATGCCTTTGATCGTGGGTTTTGTTTATTTCCGGCTCAGCCGCTCTTGGAAGAAAGTGCTTTTGGCGGCCGCCGTCGTGTATTTGATTGGACAGGCCGTGATCTTTCCCTGGATATGGCGCAATTACCAGGTGTGGGGGATCTACGTTCCTTACACGGCGACCAATCATGACGTTTACCACGGATGCAACGCCTCGGTGACGCAAGCCGATAATAACGGCCATTGGCCCGAACCCGGCGAGCCCGGCTACAACGAAACGCTGTCGAAAGCGATCGCGCGCTACGATGTCGCTACGTTTCAGCCTCTGGCCGCGCGTGAAGTGTCGCATTATATTTTAACGCACCCGTGGGACGTCTTTGTAACGGGCATTGAAAAAAGCCTGCATTTTTTAGGTGCGAACCGTAAAACCGGCGTTTGGGCGATCGATCTCATGGAGGAAAGCAAGCATTACACGCCGGAATTGAAATTGCCCGAAGAACAAAGGCGTTTTTTTGAAGAGCTCGCCTTCGGTGCTTATTACATCGTGTTCTATTCATTTTTATTCGGCGCGATCAGCACCCTTAAAACCTGGAAAGCGCTGCCGCCTCAGAGAAAAAATACACTTCTTATTTCTGGGCTTTGCTTTGCGGGATATTTAGGCCTTCATTTCCTTCTTTATCCCGAGAGAAAATACCGATATCCGCTGGAACCTTTCATGATGATCGTGGCGTCTCACTTTCTGCTTTGGGCTGCGGGGATGCGGCGCCCGGAAACGGCCGCGTGAATAAGGAGCTTCGATGAACGGAAGCATGCTGTGCGCGGTCTGTTTGACCGCGGACGAGGTGCGTTTGATGGACCAGGCGATCGGGCTTTATTTTTGCGGGCGATGCCGGCACGCATTCACGCCGAGACCGAAGCACCAACAGGAAGTCTACGAAGAATCGTATTACCTGGAGAAACATCCGAACTGGTTCGCCAATCCGAATTATCCTTTTTTTGAATATCTGAGAAAAAAGATTGAGCATTATTTGCCGAAAGGGAAGCGGGCGCGATTGATGGATGCGGGGCATGGCACCGGCGATCTTTTGAAATATCTCGATCAAAAAAACGCCAACCTTGACCTGACGGGTATCGATTCTCTGAAAATGGAGCACCCGCGTATTCATTTCATCCAGGGAGATTTTTTTCAGGATACGGCCAAAGAGCCCTATGACGTGGTCACCAGTCTCATGGTGGTAGAGCATGTGAACGACCCGCGTTCATTTGCCAAAAAGATGTACGAATATTTGGTGCCCGGAGGGCTTCTTATGATCTCGACGAATAACAACGACAGCCTTATCTACGTCATCGGACGTCTCTTGAAACCTTTGGGAGTGCGCGTGGTCTTTGATCGCGTTTACAGCGACCACCATCTGCAGCATTTTACGAACGCTTCGCTTCGCCGCTTACTGGAGAACCATGGCTTTGAAATCCTGGAGCTCAGGAACCATAATTATCCGCTGAAGGCCGTCGACACGCCTCCCGCGGGCCCGATCGTAACAAAAATGTATCTGGCCGCGGTCTGGGTTTTATTCAGAGTATCTGAAATTCTTGGGAATGGATTTTTTCAGACTTACGTTTGCCGCAAGAAGGCTTGAAGTCCCTGTTCAACGGACCGCGGTGTGAACTGAAAATCCTGGACCGTTTTCTCAATGGAATAAGTGCGGCTTCCGTAGATGTTCCGGAATTGGTTGGTGCCCCAACCGACGGCGCTGGGCAGTAAATCCGCCGCTTTTGCCGAGAGGCCGAGCACGCTTTTCGGCAAGGCCACAAAGCGCCGTTTCAATCCCATCGTCTCGCAGTATTTTTTCAAAAAATCGTTCAGATGGATGACGTCCGGACCGACGATCAAGTACGATCCGGTGAGATCGTTCTTCAGAGAACGCACCAGATATTCGACCATGTCATCTACATAAATCGGCTGAATAAAACTTTTCAAGCCCCCGAAAACCGGAACCAGGGGAGATCTTACAGCCAACTGGATCAGCCGGCCTAGCCCATGATCATCCCCGGGGCCGTACACAAAACAGGGCCTGAGGATCAGAGAATTCGGGAAAGTCCGGACCACGGCTTCCGCCTCGCGCTTCGACGCGGCGTAAGCGTCCTTCAGATCTTCTCTCAGTGCATTTTCGGTGCTGACGAAAACAAAACGCCGGACGTTATGGGTCTTGGCTTCTTCCACAAGAGCTCTCGTGCCTTCTAAATTCACGCGAATGATCTCTTTTGGAGAGGCCCCGCGGATCAGCGCAGCCATGTGCAGAACTGTATCTACACCGGAGAGGATGCCTTGAAGCGAGGAGCGGTCGGCCACATCCGCTTCGACGATCTCGACGGGAAAGCGGTTCCGCACTGCGGCGGATGGGCGCATAAGGCAGCGGTAAGAAAAAGACGAAGCAGAGCGGGCCAGCAGATGCGAGCCGAAGAAGCCCGACCCCCCGGTGAGCAGTATCATTTAAACTTTAAACCAATAGACCCAGCGAAGACGCAGCATGTCGCGGATCATCGCCACGATGAGTTTGAGACGAAGGCACTGAGAGGAGCCGTGTGAACGCAGGTAGTGATGAACGCCGATTTCTTTGACGGGGATTTTAAGGCGATCGGCATTGATCAAGAGCTCAGGATCCACTAGGGCGCTTTTGGTGTGGAAGTTGACCTTGTTCAAGAAACTCCGGTGGAAAAGCTTGAAACTGCAGTCGATATCCCGATAGCGAAGTCCAAAAAGAAAAAAAGTGAGAGCATGAAAACAGCGGCTTGTAAAGACGCGCTTAAAGCCTTCCGCCCGTTTGAGGCGGTATCCGATGACCGCTTTGAATTGCCCCGCGAACTCGGCGAACCGCTCCAGCTCCTTCACGTCATATTGGGCATCGCCGTCCGTGTAAAAAACGTATTCCTTCGACGATTGGGTGAACCCGTCGATCATGCTCCGGCCCACACCGAAATTCTTTTCATGGTGGATGACGCGCACTTCCTTGAATTTACGGGCCAGCTCATCGGCGACCTGGCCGGTCTTGTCCGGACTATGATCATGGACGATCAAGATCTCAAAATCATCGGTCAGTCTCCCGGCGATAAGGATGCATGCCTCGGTGAGAGCGGCAATGCTATGCTCGTCGTTGTAGGCGGGAAAAAAAATGCTCAAACTCGGGAGTTTCGTCTGGCTTGTCATTGCGGATAGGATAAATTCAGGGAAGCGGTTAGTCAACGTTTTAATCGGCTGTTTTAAGATCATTTTTTGATGGCTTCCTGGTTTTAATTATATTAAAGTAGCTTTCCATGAGTTTATCGAAGTACGTTCTTGCCTACCTCAAAACTAATTATTTCACGGCCTGTCTTATCGGTTTTTTGCTCGCGATCCTCTTGCTGCGGCACATAAAAAAGCCACGCCTGTCTTCGCGCGCTTGGCTGATTCTCATCGTGTTTCTCGGCCTGGCGCTAAGAATAGGCTGGATCTATTCCTCGAGCTATACGCCGCAAGCCTCCTGGAACCCGCAGCACATGCTCGAAAGCGACGTCGCGAACGTACATGCCATTGAGCTTACGAAGGGGATCTGGTTCCACGACGCCGAAGGAAAACCATCTGCGCGCCGGCCAATTGGTTATCCGGTGCTCGTCGCACTGGCCTATAAGCTTTTCGGCGTGAACATCGCCGTGGCTTACGCCCTCAATTTGGCGCTTTTTGCCGCCGCCGCGGTGTGCCTTTATTTGATAGGACGTCTTGTATTCAGCCAGAGGGCAGGGCTTTTGGCGTCGTTTTTTTTCTCGATATTCCCGATCTCCATTTACAGCATCAACATGATTACGGACGAGCATTTGTTCGTGCCGCTTTGGTTTTTCGGTCTTTATATGCTCCTTCGCGAGATCCATGGCCGCCGCGTCCGTGGCGCGTTGATCTGGTATGGGCTGATCTTCGGATATGCGGCTATGACGCGGCCCAATGTCATTTTCATGCCGTTTGTCGTAGCCTTCGCGTATGCGCTTTTGAAATATAATTGGAAAAAAGTTTTAACCAGCTTCGCCCTAGTTTTATTGCTGATGCAGGGACTGAACCTCCCTTGGTTGATCCGTAATTACAACATTTGGGGCGTGTATCTACCGTACACGGCTTCCACCGCTTACATTTATTCCCGCGTCAACTCAAATGCCACGCCCGAAGGAGCGGGCCGCATTCCCGAAAAAGGCGAACCCGGTTATTCCGAGGAATTGGAGCAGGCGGCCTTGGCCAAGAATGAGGGCTTGTATGACGTTTTGTGCCAGCGCTTGATGAGGCGATGGATCTTAGAGCATCCGCTTGAATTTTTGGATTTGGGAAGCAAGCGGTTTCTGCACTTTATGTGTTGGAACCGGACGGGGGTCTGGCCCATCTGGTTTCAGTATTACGACGGTTCTTTTGATCCCTCGCGTCCTCTGCATCCCGCGCTGCGGCACTTTTATGAAGAGAGTTCTTATATTTTTTATTACATCCTGTTTTTCACATTTTTAATCGGCGTGGTTTTTTTGATCTGCCGGTGGAAAGAAGCCGGCGAGGCGCAGCGTAAAAGTGTGTGGGTGCTGTTCAGCTGTTTTGCGTTCTGGTGCGCCGAACATATGATCATCTATCCCGACCGGAAATACCGTTTTCCGCTGGAAGTCATGATGATCCTCGCGGCTTGTCATTTTTTGAGTTTTTGGATCTGGGATTTCCGCCGCCCCGCGCTCTTTTTTAAACGCCGTTGAAAAAAGACCGGTTCATTCAATTCGTTTCAGCGCTTTGGCTTCTCCTCGTGCTTGGCGTTTATACTCATTCGGTTCTTCTCGCAAAAGCTACTGGAAAATTTTAAGATGGAGTTCCTTTCCTCCGGCCCGCTGGCTTCCGGCTGGGCAACCCTTGCGTTGGCAGCCGTCCTGTTCGGCGCGTTGCGTCTCGGCGCTTTTTTGCTGAAACCGTTAGGTATTCCGGCCGCCGAACTTTCGCCTCTCGAAGAAAAGCTCTTCAGCCTCGCCTTAGGGATCACGGCGCTGTCGCTGCTCGTGTTGCTGCTGGGCCTGGCGGGAGGGCTGAACGACGTCGTGCTCTGGACCGTCCTGGTGGGCTGTGTTTTTTTACGCGGACCCGCGAATCGTTTAGAGCGGTTTCATTTCACGGTCGTGGAGCGTTTTTTGCTGGTTGTGGGCGGCGGCATCTTGTTTTTATCCTGGCTGCAGGCACTGGCTCCTCCGACAGGCAACGACGCGCTCGCTTATCATTTGGCCCATCCGAGAGAGTTCTTGTTGAAAGGCGGTATCAGCCATTTGGAATTGACGCGCGAATCGTTGTGGCCCTACCAGACGGAGATGCTCTTTACGCTTGGTTTGCTGCTGCAGGGGACGATTCTCGCGCAGTTGATGCATTGGCTGTTTTTTGGCTTGACCGCCGTCTTGATTTTTTCGCTGGGGAAACGGTTTTACGGACAAAGGGCGGGACTCTTGTCGGCGCTGGTCTTTCTTTTGACGCCCGCGGCTTTCGCGCAATCCGGCCAAGCGTACGTGGATCTCTCGCTGGCTTTTTTTATGCTTGCGGCGGCTTACGCGCTTGTCTTGAGGGGGACATTGGGGGAAACGCCGTCGGCTTTGCTGGCAGGGTTGATGTGCGGGGCGGCTTTAGGGACCAAATATTTGGCGCTTGGCCCGGCGGCCATCCTGTGGGCGCTGCTGCTTTTCGAGAGACGGGGTTTTAAGCCTGTGTTTATTTTTATGCTTTCGGCGCTGGCGGTTTCAGCCGTTTGGTACGCGCGTAGCTGGGTGATCCTGGGAAACCCCGTATATCCTTTTTTTGCCGGCGTTTTTGGCGGCCATGGGTTTGAGTCGCAAGCGGGCAAACACGTGGGCTTCGGCAAGGACTGGTTGTCTTTTTTGCTTTTCCCGTGGAATGTCACGATGCATCCGGACCGTTTCGGCGGAGAGATCATCGGGCCTCTTTATTTGATGTTGGCGCCGCTGGCGCTGCTTAAGCCGGAAAAAACCTCGCGGACCGGCGTGATCCTGGGCGCTTTTACGAGCCTCACGCTTATTTTTTTATTCACGCAATCGCAGCATGCGCGGTTTGCTTTGTCCGTCCTGCCCGTTTTAGCGGTGGGAGCGGGTGTGGGGCTGGACAAGGCGGTTTCGGCAGGCGGCCTGCTTAAAAAAACTGTGCTCTTGGTATTTTCCTGCGTGATGTTGGCCCATGGTTTTATTTATGTTTATCGCACGCATAAAGTCCTGGCTGTGGTGTCCGGGCGCGTCAACGTGGAGAAATATTTGTCAGAGCATGAGCGCTCCTATCAAGGGCATCGTTATTTGCGGGAGCACTTAAAAGAGGGGCAGTCGGTGTTTAACGCGGCCGAATCCCGGGTTTTTTACGGCCCGAAGTCCGCGGTGATAATCTCCGATGGCCAACCCTTGAGGGAGTCGCTCACGCGCAGAGGAGTTTCCCTGCGTGATTTTCTTGGGCGCGAACAATTCGACATGCTTTGGTTGAGCGCCGGCTCCGACTCTGATATCCTGGCTTTCGCGCGCGCCGGCGGCTATGTTCAGGATTATGCTTATTCGTTTACGGAAGAGCCGGCGACTTACGAGTATCTTTTTTTTAAAAAAGTGAGCTAAAAAATGTCTCTGTGGCACAAATTATCCCGCGTCCGTGATTATGCCGGTTTCGAGTTGTCGGACCTGCGTGACGCGGTTCATTATTTCGGGGC
>Ga0155276_106_pt3 | contig 21238 bp, 17 predicted proteins | sample RifCSPhighO2_02_FD_106244 | JGI IMG/M metagenome (GOLD analysis project Ga0155276, IMG submission 106244) | Omnitrophica bacterium RIFCSPHIGHO2_02_FULL_51_18 | reverse complement strand
TCGCCGATGTTCTCTGGTTGATTTTCCGTATAACCATCATCCATAAAGTTTAAAATCCCTATGAAATATATTTAATATACATTGACTAAGAAGCCACAAAAACCCCAAAAAATTTAGTTTACAATGATAGTCAAACATAAATTCATTAATATTAAATGATTTTACATTCAAATAAATTAGACTCAGAACTAACTCTTCCTAACCTCATTCTCCTATAGAAATTATGGCATAATTACAGAGCCTTATCAAGGCTATTTACTATTTATTGTATCTATTAACTGCTTTTGCATGTCATCCCCGCGCAGGCGGGGATCAACCCAAATAAAGGGGACAGCCATTTAATTTAAATGGCTGTCCCCTTTATCACCCTATCTCCTGTAGGCACTAGAGTCAACCGGATCTGCCTGAACCATAAACAGTAAGGACTATGGCAGTATCTTATATCTTTGTTTGTTGCTTATTTACTTTCGACTTTAGGCGGGCGAGAAGTCTATTGTAATATCTAAATATTATGTCTACTAAATTGCTAAAATTCTCCCTATTCTTAAGTATCTTTATGACTTCGTTTGACATCACATAAAAGGCCGGGATTACCAAAAGAGTGAGTATCGTTGAACTCACAATGCCCCCGATGACGGTAATGGCCAAAGGCGCCCAAAGGTTGGCCCCTTCGGAGCGGTCGATAGCCATCGGAACAAGGCCTAGAATCGTGGTGCTGACTGTCATGAGAATCGGCCGGATTCTGTCCTTATTTGCCAGTACGGCCGCCCGGACACCGGAGAGTTTCTTCACTTTGACATAGTAGTTGATCCTGTCCAGAAGCATGATGGAGTTATTGACGACGATGCCGGCCAGCATCATCATTCCAAGAAGCGCGCCCACACCTATCGATTTTGGGCCGATGTACAAGGCGGCGACGGCGCCCATCAGGGCCAGGGGCACGGCGGCCATGATAAGAATCGGCTGCCAAAACGACTCAAAAAGCGACGCCAGCACCAGATACACAAGCACCAAAACCATCGCGATCATGTATCTTAATTGGCGGTTAGACCGAATCAGCGTCGGGTAGTCACCGCCGACGCGGTAGAAATAGTCTTCCGGGAAAGGGACGGATTTTAAGCTTCTTTTGATGGCACCCACGGCCTTGCTGAGCGGAATCTTGCCGATATTAGAGCTGACCTGAATCATGCGGTTCTTGTTCTTTCTCCAAATTTCGCTCGGGCCCAGTCCAAACTTAAAATCAGCCAGCTGATCGAGCAGAACCGGGTCGGCATCCTTGGTCGTAATGATGAGATTGTGAAGGTCTTTGAAAGTCTTCCTGTATTTTTCATCCACGCGGGAAATCGTCTCCACCTCGCGTCCTTCGGTATGAAACACGGTCGCTCTCAAACCACGCATCTTTCCATGGACCTGGTCGGAGATGTTATTTACGCTCAAATCGTAAGCGGCGGCCCGTTTCTTACTCACGAGTATCTGCATCTCGGGACGCCCTTCGCGCATGCGGATCTTCGTATCGGTGAGGCCTTTGATGCTTTCCATGCGGTTGGCGAGCGCGATGGCAAGTTCTCTCAGTTTGTCGTAACTGTAACCAAACACCTCGAGGATGACTTCTTTCGTGCCGATCTGCTCTTCTTCCTGGAAATAGATGAATGCCGGATGAAGCTTGTTGGTTTCCTGGCGCACACTTTCAATGACGTCTTTCACCGACCGTTTGCGCTGTGTGGAGGGCTTGAGCTCCACATACACTTTCGAGGACCAGGGTTCGACTCTCGAAGTCACGTTTTTTACCTCGGGAATCGTCCGGATCATCCCCTCCACTTTTTTAACGACTTTGTCCGACACGTCCAGGCGCGCGCCGGTGGGCATTTCCACGAACGTCGTGAACTTATTCTGTTCAGTGCTTCCCAAGTACTCCAAACCGAGCCTGGACATAAAAAACGCGGCCACGATGAAAAGAAACACGCACGCCTGAAGCACGCGCTTACGGAAGCGGATCGACTGAAAAAGCGCCTGACGTTCGTATTTTGAAAATGGCTTAATCCATGAACTTTTTTCGGTTCCGGACAGGTCCTGCGCATAGGACGAAATGCCGGGACGAGCGCACATCATCGGGACCAGCGTCACCGCGCAAATCATCGAGACAAGCAATGAAACCACGATCGTGATCGCCATACCCGAATACAGCCTCTGAAGCTCCTGGCCCACAAACACGAGGGGTAAAAAAACGATGACGGTCGTCAGGGTCGAAGCGACGATTGAGAGAAACATCTCGTTCGAACCGTGAATCGCCGAAGCCGCCAAACCCTCTCCTTTCTCCTTTTTCTTAAGAATGTTCTCAAACACGACGATCGAGTTATCGACGAGCATGCCGACGCCGAGCGCCAAACCGAACAGCGTCATCACGTTGACCGTCAACCCGGCGTTTTTCATGAACAGAAACGTCGTGATCACCGAAACCGGAATAGGAAGCGTCACGATGATAATCGACCGGAATTTTGGAACCATCAAAAGCAGTACCACCAGCGCCGCAAAGATGAGGTGAAGAACGACGCCCTTAAAAAGCAGCGTGACTACAATCAGCCCCGCGACCGCGGCGAGTTTCCAGAGATCAATCTTAAAAAGAAACAGGAAAAACACGAGCACAATCAACACGATCCCCTGCAGCAGTGATTCCTTTAAATTATCAATCGCTTTTTTAATGAATTCGGCCTGGTTTGAAGTCACGACCAGCTGAATGTCCTTGGGAAGTTTCTCTTTTAAAAGATCGATCTGCCCAAGGATGTCCTTGGCAACGGTGATGGTGTTCTTTGTGCTTTCTTTCTGGATGTAAGCCGTGACGACCGGCGTGATATTCAGGCGCGAATACTCCGTGGGTTCCAGATACGAGTCCTTTACGGCCGCGACATCCTTGACGCGAATCGCCGAACCGGACGAGTCGTAGCGGATCGGCATGTTCTTTATCTGGTCCAACGAATCAAACTCTCCGATGACTCTCACTAAAAATCGGTCCGTGGATCTTTCCACCTCTCCCGACAAAAGATTCAAATTGTTGGCGCCCAGCGTACTGGTCAATTCGTCCATCGGGATTCCGAAGGACGCGAGTTTCACTTGATCGGCTTCAATAAGAATTTTACGCTCGCGCCCGCCGGCCACTTCGACGTTCGCGACGCCTGATACCCGCTTCAAAGTCTCCTTCATGGTCGCATCGACTATTTTCCTTATCTCCTCCGTGGTCCTTCGCTCACTGGTGGCGGCGACAATCACGATCGGCACATCGCCCTGTTGAAACTGCGCAATGACCGGTTTTTCAATCTCCTTCGGAAGCTGGTTTTTGACTCTTGCGAACTTCTCGCGCACTTCCAAAGCCGCGAAGTCCATGTCGGTGCCGGATCTAAAACTCAAAACCACCGTCGACTCTCCTTCCTTCGAAATCGACAAAAGCTGTTCCAAATTACTGACGGTCGCGACCGCTTCTTCGATGGGCTTCGTAACCAACTGCTCGACTTCTGTGGGAGGGATCCCGCCGCGGACCTGGATGATGATGCTGATTTCACCGAAAGAGGTGTTGGGATAAAGCTCGACGGGCAGCTTTGTGAGAGACACAAAGCCAAAGATAAGAAGAATCAGCGCCACCATGGACACGGTGACGGGCTTTTTGATAGAGATCTCGGACAGATTCATTATAGTTGGCCTGCTTCTTAAAGAAAAGTGTCATTTCGAGGTCGCCGCAGGCGACCGAGAAATCTCATCAAGTTGTGTGATGAGATGACAGGCGTTAAACTTTAGATCGTCTGAAAAGCTTGTTAGCGATCTCTTCAGTCCCCAGATACAAGGACGGGGTGACTACCAATGTTAGAAATGTCGCAATCAAAATCCCGCCCATCACGGTCACCGCCATCGGGGCCTGGAGTTCCGCTCCCTCCCCGATCCCTAGCGCCAACGGCACAAGCCCGATGGCCGATGAAAATGCCGTCATTAAAATGGGGCGCAGGCGGGTCTTGCCGGCCTGGATCACGGCCTCTTCAAGCACTGCCCCCTGCGATCTCAACTGATTGATGAAATCGATCAGGATAATGCCGTTATTCACGACGATGCCGCCGAGTAAGATGATTCCCAAAATAACCACGACGCTGATCGGCGTGTGGGATATCCAAAGCGCCGCGGCCACGCCGATCAAAGAAAGCGGCAGACAAAACATGATAAGAAACGGCTGCCACAATGACTCAAATTGAGCGGCCATGACCATGTACACAAGCACCAAAGCCAAAATAAAAGCAAACTGAAGGCTTGCGAAGGACTCCTGGATCTCCTGTTTTTCACCGGCGATCCTCACCGAATAACGGCCCGGCACATGGATCCGGTCGATCGCGGATTGTGCATCCGCGACTGTCTCTTTAAGCCCGCGATCGTATATCTTCGCGTAAACCTCAACCGTTCTCTCTTGAGAAATGCGTTTGATTTCGCTCGGGCCCTTGCCCCGCTTAAACTCGACAAAATCGCTCAAAGGGATGTCCATGTCGAGCGGCGAATGGATAAAAAGCTGAGAGAGTTTCGAAAATTTGTCCCGGTCACCCTCTTTCATCTGCACGCGAATGTCGATTTCGTTGCCCTGCTCCTTGAACTTGCTGGCCGTAAAACCCTTGACCGCGATATTCGCCGCTTGCGCGATGTTCGTAACGGACAGGCGGTAATAAGCGGCCCTGTCTTTGTTAATGATTAATTTGGTTTCAGGAAAGGCCTCCGCGATGCTGTTCGTGACGCCGTAAACACCTTCGATTTGCCCAAGCCCGTCTTGAGTCTTCGTCGCGAGTTTTTTGAGTTCTTCCAGATCCGGGCCCTTAATTTCAACTACAATCGGCGCATCGTTTTCGGAGCCCACTTTAAACGCGCTGTCATAAAGCACGTAACTCAAGCGCGCCGGCAGAATCTCGGGCCGGCCCGAAGAAAGCTCAAAATACTGCCGGAGGTTCTGCACGATGTCGGCCGTAGACCGCGCCCGGTCCGGTTTCAAAGTCACGACAATCTGTGCCTGGTTGGCCCCGATACGTTCCACGATTTCTTTCGTCGAATCGCCTTTGCTGGAGCCCGCCACCACCGCGACGCTCTTCACCTCGGGAATCCCGGACACAAAGTTTTCTATTTTCCCGGCGATCTTGTTGGTAAACTCGATGCGGGATCCCACCGGTAAATCCACCTTGACCATGAATTGCCCCTGGTCCACTTTAGGCAGAAGGATTCTGTCGAAGGAATTCAGTATCAAAAGACTGAATATAAAAATTAACAGCACAACGCCGAGGTAAAACCACTTGGCTTTTATAAAGGCCGGCAGTACCTTCGCGTAGGCATTCTCGATCGCGCGGATCGGCCTCGACGTGAACTCGAGCACCCTCTGGACGACGCCTTGCTGTCTTTGCTCTTCGTGGATGTCTCTTTGTGTAAGCGGGGATTTAGCCCCCACCTTCGCGATCAACATCGGTAAAAGCGTAAACGCAATGATCGCCGAGATGACCTGCGTCACCACGACGACCCAGGCCAGTTCCTTGAAGATTTGCCCCGCAATGCCGGTCACGAACACAATCGGCAAAAACACGGATACGGTTGTGAGAGTCGACGCCGCCATCGGCGCCATGACTTCATTCGAGCCCGCCGCGGCCGCCTCCGTCATTCCGGCCCCAGGATTTTCACGAAAACGCCGGTAAACATTTTCGATGACCACCACCGCGTTGTCCAGAAGCATCCCGACACCCAGCGCCACGCCGCCGAGCGAAATGACGTTCAATGATATATTCAAAAAATGCATGAGCGTATAAGTCGCAAGCACCGTGACGGGCGTGATGGTGATCACCAGCGCCGAATTCTTAAAATCCCTTAAAAAAATCACGAGTACCAAAAATGCGAGAAACCCGCCCTGGATCGCCGCGTCCTTGACGCCATCGAGCGCCTCCCGAATGAACTTTGACTGGTCATAAACCACGTCGACTTGGATATCCTTCGGCAATTCCTCTTTCAGTTCCTTGAGCTTGTGTTTGATGAGATTCACAGTCTTAAGCGTGTTGCTCTGCGCCTGCTTTTGGACCGCAATGGTCACGTTCTCCAAACCGTTGAAACGGGAGAAACTCGTCCTCTTTTTCTGGGTGCGGGAAACGTCGGCCACGTCCTTTAATAAAATGAGCCGGTTGGAGGGAAGCTTCAAATTTTCTTCGTTCAGAAAGGGATTTTTGGATTCCTTCAGATTGTCACGGCGTACCGGGAGGTCCGCAACTTCCTCCGCTTTTTGAAACTCGCCGAGCGTCCTCACCAAATACTCATAAAAACTTTCCTTGATGGTCCCGCCGGGGAAATTGAGATTCGAAGCGCCTATCGCGTCCGTAATTTCGACGATCGACACACCCGACGCTTTCAGCTTCGCCTGGTCAACATTCACCAGGATCTGCTCATCCGATCCGCCGGAAATGCTTGCCGAGGCCACGCCCTGTATTTTCTCAAGCTCTCCCTTAAACCACTTCTTGGCGATTCGCTTCAACTGCACCGGCGTTCTTTCGGAACTGGAAATGCTTAAAGTTAAAATCGGCAATTCAAACGGGTTAAATTTCACGACAACGGGTTCCGAAGCGTCGCGCGGCAGGCGTTCTTTGATGAGATCCAGTTTTTCACGGACCGCCAGCGACGCAAAATCCATGTGCTGGTTCCAGCCGAACTCGGCCACGACCAAAGACAACCCTTCTTTCGAAGTGGAGGTAATCCTCCGAAGGCCCGAAACGCTTCCGACGGCTTCTTCAATCGGACGCGTGATCAGCGTTTCTATTTCTTCGGGGGCGGCGTTCTCGTAAGGCGTGACAATGGAAAGCTGGGGATAGGTGATCGGCGGAAAAAGCTCCTGCGACAGAAGGTTAAAGGAAATAACCCCGAAAAGAAAGACCCCGATGTAGACCATCAGGGTCGTGATGGGACGACGGATAGATAGGTCGGGGAGACTCATCCAAAAAACCTAGCTGTCATTGCGAGCGAACGAAGCGAGCGAAGCAATCCAATCTCTTATGTCATCTCGAGGCGCGAAGCGCTGAGAGATCTCATCACACGACTTGATGAGATTTCTCGGGCTGCGCCCTCGAAATGACAATAAGGAGATTGCTTCGTCGTCGCTGCGCTCCTCCTCGCAATGACACATTAAAAAATCCCTTCCTGCGTCTCCGTGATTTCAACCCTGGCCTTGTCCTGAAGCTCCTGCTCCACGTCGACGATCACCAAATCCTCCTCATCCAAACCTTCTTTGACCTCTATCGCGTCCGGAGTCGCGTATTCAATCTCGATAGGCCGGACCTCCACAGCGCCGTAAAGGGTTTCGGGTTCCTGCGGCAATTCCTGAGGCACGGTCTCTCTGGCGCCCTTTTTAGATTTCTTTCCGGACTTCTTCTCCATCATCGATCTCTGGCGTTCCTGCTCGAGTACTTCCTCCGGTTTTTGTTCCTCAATATGGACAAGGTACACAAAATACTGGTCTTCCTTCTTCTTGAAGCTGGAACTGGGAATCACCAGCGCCTGCTCCTTTTCGTACACGAGCACGTTCACGCGCCCGAACATGCCGGGTTTTATCTTCTCATCCACATTGGAGAGCTTTGATTTCACGCTGATCGTGCGGGAGCGCCCCTCTACGATCGGGGAAATAGACTCCACCTGGCCCTTAAAGATCTGATCGGGGAAAGACTCGACGGTGGCTTCCACATTCTGGCCTTCTTTCACCTTCGCCACGTCCCTTTCGATGATGCCAAACTCCACGTACACGTCTTTGATGTCGACGAAAGCGCCGACCTTGTCCTGTGGACTCACGACGGAACCCCTGTCCACTTCAATCGATCCGATGTAACCGTCGCTCACGGCCACCAAGTTTGTTTTATCAAGCTCCACCCTCGCGGACTGATACTCCAATTGGCTCTGCTTGAGCTTCGTTTCCAAAATGGAGCCCAGCTCAAATAATTTTTGCTGTTTATCCATCTCGACCTTCGCGTATTCGAGCTTCAAAAGCGCTTCCGTCTGGTTGAGGCTTGCGATAATATCCCCTTGCGTGATGCGCTCGCCTTCGCGGAAGTTGATGTACTCGACGGTGCCGCTCGTGGGAAACTTCAGGTCAAACTCCCGAAAACCCTTGATTGTGCCCAAAGACGGCAGTGTGTCGCGGAAGCTGACCTTCGCGACTTTATAGACCTTCACCGGCACCGGCGGCTGTTCGGCCGCTTTCTCGCTGATTTCCTTCTTTGTCTTTTTGTAAACCGGAAATCCGGCGACGCAGCTGATGTGATCTTTTATGAAAGAGAAAACGAAAAACACCGCAAGCAAAACCGCGATCCAGGTAAAAACGAGCTTTTTTGGAAATTTCCTCTTCAGAAATTCTTGATTGTCGTCCTGATTATCATTCAAAGTAGTAAGGGTCCCCTATCGCGATGCTTAAGTTTGAAAGCGCCAGATGATAGTCGGTCACCGCCTGTATAAACGAAAACTTATCCTGCGCGTGCTCAATCACCCCTTCAAGGTAGTTGGGCGCCGGGACCTCCTGTAAACGCATCAAATACTCCTGCACATGGTTCTGCTTTTCCTGGTAGCGCATCTTGGCGATCGAGGAATCGATTTGAATCAGAGACTTCTGCAGGTTATAAAACTCGTCCCTTACCTTCAGTGTCAGATCGTTCTTCGCCTTGTCATAGTCGGCCTGCGCCTGCAACAGCGTGGCTTCGGCGCCTTTTTGATCGGTGAGATCGGAAAACCGGTCGAGCAGATTGAATGTCCATTTTTCGCCCCAGTCCTCGGAACCGCCGGTCGGCGAAATGACCGTCGGCGCGTACACTTTCTTATTTCTTTCCCACTCGACCGAGTTGGGTCCTATCGGCACACTGCCCTTTACGATCACGAACCACTCTTTTTCCGTGTTAAAATCCACTTCAAAACCGCCGGCGTCCTGAAACGTTTTGTCGTCAAACAGACGTTCACCCAATTTCCCGTAGGACGCCCTCAAGTCAAACCGTGGCAGTCTCTTGGATTTAAAGATCTCGAGGCCGAATTTCGCGGACTCCAGCGCGGACTCCTTGATTTTAATGTCCGCGTTTCTCTCAAACGCCGCCTGCAGCAATTGGTTAAAGTCCGGCTGTATTTTCAAGAAATTGAGTTTCAAGTCGACGGGCAGTTTTTGGTCCATCTCCAGATCCAGCGCCTGGTGCAAAACGACATCCGCAGATAAAAGGTCGTTCCCGGCCGAGTCGGCCTGGAAATAAGCCTGATAGTACTGCGACTCCGCGTTCAGATAATCCACTTCCGTCACCAGTTTTTGGGCTCTTTCCTCCTTTAACCTCTTGTAGAGAGTCAACACCCGATCCAAAAGCTCCGTTTGGTATTGCAAGTTGTATTCGGCCTTCACAACGCCGTAAAACGAAGCACGGATGTTTTGCAACGCCTCGCTTCTTGCCTTCTCCAGCTCCGCCCTGGCGGAGCGCAGGTTTTCCTCGGCCTGTTTAATCGTAAATAACAACTCACCGCCGTAAAACAAGGGTTGGTTCATGTTTACCTTGTAATAAGTGGTCTTAAAAATCCTAAACCTCTCAGCGACGCCGAGCGCCTGCGGCTGTTTGCCCTTGCCGTCGAACATTTCGGCCTGCAGCGTCGGAAATAAAGCGCGCTTGGCCTCGGTGATTTTTGCCTGCGCCACCTCAATCTTTTTCTTGACGGCTTGAAGCTGAATGCTGTTGGCAAGGCCGATTTCCTCCGCCTCCTTCAAACTGAGCTTATTGTCGGAAACAGCCACTTTATAAATGGCCTCCCCTTCGGCGAGTTTGGTACCTTTATACCCAAAATGGGGCCACACCCAACCGATGGGGTTTTCTCCGTACCTACCGGGCTCTTTTTTGGATTTCCCGCCGGGCTTCGCGCTTGATGGCTTCACGGGCTTATCCTGGATCAATAAATTTTTGAGTTTAAACGGAAGGTCAACTAGTTTTCCAGTTTCGGGGGTGATCTCGGGGGATTTGGCTGTTTCAATTTTGACATCGGGTTTCAGGATCTCGACGGCCTTGGTTTCTTTCTGAGCGGTCAATTCCTCAATCAACCGGTCCGCTTCGGATTTCAAAAACTTCGTTTTCTCGGACCGAATCACAGTATTGATAGCCTCAACCTTCCCGGTGATGGCCTGCTGTTTTTGCTTCGCATACACCACGTCTTGAACTAAAGCGCTCATGCTATCTTCCGCATAAACAAAACTTTTATAAATAAATAAGCTAAGTATTTGGAATAAAAACACAGCCGTGATGCTGATATTTCGGTGATAGGAACGAGTCTCTCGCATTCTATTTTTTATTATATTTGATTAATTTTATTAAAACCTGATAAGAATGTCAACAAAAACATATCAATTTGTCATTTCGAGCCTGCCTGCCGGCAGGCAGGCGAAGCGAGAAATCTCATCAAATCGTGTGATGAGATCTCTCGTCCCGTCATTCGACGGGACTCGAGATGACGGTTAAGGATTTTTAGCAATTCGTTTTAACGCTTCAAGATACGCTTTAAAATTTTTCTCATAGCCCTGATCGGTAGGTTCGTAATAATGCCTTCTCTCGGCCAGGTAATCCTGCTCCACGAAGTGGCCTTCGTAATCGTGCGCGTATTTGTAGCCTTCCCCGTGCCCGAGCACTTTCGCGCCCTTGTAGCTTGCGTCTTTTAGGTGCCTGGGGACTTCAAGCGTTTTGTTCTCGGCGACGTCCTTCATCGCTTTTTCAATTCCGAGATAGCTGGCGTTGGATTTGGGGGAACAGGCGATATAAACCGCCGCCTGCGCCAGTGGAATTCTCGCCTCCGGCATCCCGATAAACTCGGACACTTGCATCGCCGCGTTGGCCAGCACAAGCGCTTGCGGATCGGCGTTTCCGACGTCTTCCGAAGCGCAGATCACTAGGCGCCTGGCAATGAACCGGGGATCCTCACCGGCATAAAGCATCTTGGCCAGATAATAAAGCGCCGCATCCGGGTCTGACCCACGCATAGATTTTATGAACGCCGAGATCGTGTCATAATGCTGGTCTTCGTCCGCGTCATACACGACGGATTTTTTTTGAATGGATTCTTCGGCGGCTTTCTTCGTAAAATGGACGGCGCCATCGATCTTTTGGGTTGTTAGGACACCGAGTTCGAGCGCATTGAGAGCCCTCCGAGCATCGCCGTCGCAGATTTTAGAAAGAAAATCGATCGCTTCTTCATCCATCTTAACCGCATATTTCCCAAGCCCGTTTTCCTGATCGGCCAAAGCCCGTTTCAAAAGCGTTCTGATATTTTCTTCGCTCAAAGGTTTGAGCTCGAAGACGAGCGATCGCGACAAAAGCGGCGAGACAATCGAAAAAAACGGGTTGTGCGTCGTCGCGCCTATGAGGAGCGGGTTGCCGTTCTCGACGTCGGGCATCAGCACGTCCTGCTGGGCTTTGTTGAAACGGTGGATTTCGTCGATGAAAAGAATGGTTTTTTGGCCCTTTAACTCAAAGCGCTTTTTTGACTGGTCAATCGCCTTGCGGATCTCGGCGACATTACTTGTGACAGCGTTGAGCGGTTCAAAATGGGACTTGGTTTCATTGGAAACAACGGCGGCGAGAGCGGTTTTTCCAGTGCCCGGAGGACCGTAAAGGATCAGCGATGAAATCTTATCGGACTCTATTGCGCGCGTGAGAAGCTTTCCGGGGCCTAGAATGTGTTCCTGGCCTGCGTACTCTTTAAGGCTCGCGGGCCGCATTCTTACGGCAAGTGGGCTGTGCGACGGGGGTTTGTTTTTCGACGGCTCTTGAAATAAATCCATAGGATAATAAGCCCCGCAGATGCCGTGCTGCCGCGCTTGTTGGTTGAATCCCTTTGTACTAAGGTGGGAACCTGTTAGCGTCCGTCGGCCATTCCTTCGACGATGCTCAGGACGGCACTTGTGACGTCTAAACCTTTAGCTCCCATTCGATCTAGTGTTGGATTCCCTCTTTTAAGCGCTCATGATCCACGCGCACCGCAGGGACACCCTTATTATAGCACAAGCCGAACTATTAAGAAGCGGAGCCTTGTGTTTCTCTCTTTTGTCTCTCGTCTACACTCCGTTCCAAAGACTCTAGGTAGGACCCAAAATTGGCCCGGAGATTCTTGATATCGGAGAGGTTTGCCTGCAGATTAACCTTGAGCTGTGCCTGCAAATTCTGATTTTGCCCGATCATTTTCTTATTTTCGCTTTTCAGTTGAACATTCATCCGGTCCAGTTCCCCTGCTTTTGCCGAAAATTCTTTGAGTTTTTGGGCTAACCCTTCCACTTTTTGATTCTCGACGCGCAGATGATCGAGGTCCGATTTTAACGATTGGATCTGCGCTTGTTTCTCGGACAGTGCGGCGCCAAGCTGTTGTTTCAGTACGTCCGCCTGCTGACTGTCCGCCTGGAGCGCTTCTACTTTCGTTTGCAAAATTCTGATTTGGTCATTGAGGTTTTGCTTCTCAGCGGACAAAGCCTCAAACTTTTTGGTCTCCTCCGCCGCCTGTGAATTTAAGCTTTGAATTTCAGTTTTCAGGCGTTCGGTTTGCGTCCTGTTATTGGCGTCAAGCGCTGTGTAGCTTTTCTTAAGCTCCTGAATCTTTTCCTCAAGATTGACTCTGAGAGGCGCGCCCGCGCCGGTCTTCAAATCCTCAATCTGTTTATAGGCCTCGTCGCGTTCTTGTGTGAGCGTGCGCACATGGTCCTTCCAAATTTCAAGAAGCTCCTTATTTCTTTCCAGCTCCCGGGAAAGTTTGTCAACGCGGATGTCCGGCGGTTCTTCGCCGGCGTTCGCGGCCTGACTCTCCTGGAACGAGGCGCCTTGCGCATTTTGGTAGGAGGAGGCCGCCTGGCCGGCAAATGAGACTTGCGGCAAAAATATCGTGACAAGCAGTAAACCTGCGGGCTTTAGTATTTTCTCCATGACATTATCCCCCTTGAAACTACATTTTTAAGATCTCGACCTGTACTTCACAATCAAAAAAACCACCACGCTGAAAAATAAAATATTCACGACGCCAAAAGCCCTGAAAGCGATGTCTTCGGATCGAAGCGCCTGCGGCGTCATCAAAATGATGCAAACCCACACGCCCACCGCCCACGCAACGCTGAAATCCTCAGCGCTTTTTCTTTTAACAAGACGAAAAATAAGCGGAATATTGAATAAAGGCAACGCTACGCTCGACACAATGCCTATTTTCTCCACCCAATCGTTCATCGTAACTCGACCTTATATTCGCTCTTCAAAGCCTGCCCAACGCGCTCGTGGATGAGTCGAATTTCCTCATCCGTGAAAGTGCCCGTTTCTTTCCGGTAACAAAGCGAAAACGCAAGGCTCCGCTTGCCCCGAGCGATGTTTTTTCCGATGTACTGGTCGAAAAGTTCCGCCTCTTTGAGATAAGGTGAGCCGGTTTTGATTATGGATTCCGCAATGGTTTTTACCGAAAACTTCTCGTCAATCACAAAAGCAATATCGCGCCGTACCGCCGGAAATTTCGGCAACGGCTGCGCCTGCGGGGTTATCGGTTTTTGCGATGGGACCCACTCCAGCGAGCACTCGGCAAAAAAAACTTCATGCGGGATATCCCACCTCTCCAGTGACCGGGCTGAGACGCTTCCGGCCATTCCGACAGGTTTGCCGCCCAAAAGAAGCGTTGCGGCTCCGTCAAAACGCCGGTCATCCGTAAGCGGGCGCCATTCAAATTCCCGGGCCCCGAGGAATCTAATCGCGTTCTCGATTGCGCCTTTCACGTCATAAAATGAGGAAGCGCTTTTTCGCATCCAGTTGTTCTCAAGAGGCCCGTATAAAAGAACGGCCAGGGCCGTCTGCTCTTCGGGATCTTCCCCTTTCACGAAACGCTTGCCGATTTCGAAAAATGAGAGTCTGTCGGCTTTCCGATGCACGTTGTACCTTGCGCATTGCAAAAGACCCGGCAGAAAAGAAGGCCTTAGATGCGTCCAATCGGCGCTGACAGGATTTTTGACTTTGAAACACCGCTCCGGTCGTTCGCCGCAGTCAACCAACATCTTCTCGGAGACAAAGCTGTAGGTAATGGCTTCCCAAAAACCCATCAAGGCAAGGCGCTTCTTCAATTCCGGCAACGCCTCTTTTTTTTTGGTTTGGGGCGGAACTTCAAAATAGGCATGACGTTCCGGAAGTTTTGCGGTCACTTTATCAAACCCTTCCACGCGAAGGATCTCCTCCGCTATATCTATTTCCTCCAGCAGGTCGCGCCGAAAATCCGGGGCGTTTGCGACGACGCGGTTCTTGCCTGATGCGGCTGCAGGAATATTCAGGCTCTTCAAGATTGACACGACGCGCGGCGCCGAAACGGAGAGCCCAAGCCTCCGGTTTACGCGCAAGACGTCTAGCGCGATGCGCCGCGGTTTGGACTTGGGCAGGAAATTTGCGTCAAGAAAGCGCCCCGTCTCGCGGCCGCCGGCCGCTTCAAGAATCAGATCGCGCGCGCGAGCCGAGGCGGGCGCGACCGCTCCGGGATCGACGCCGCGCTCGAAGCGGTAACTGGATTCGGTCGTAAGTTTGTATCTTTTGGACGCACGGCGCACGGTCACCGGTTCGAAATAGGCCGACTCAAGCAGTACGTTCTTCGTGGATTCGGTGACCTCCGTGAGCTTGCCGCCCATCACGCCCGCGATCGCGACCGGCTTTTCCCGGTCAGCGATCACCAGTGTTTCGGCATCCAGCTCATACGTACTGCCGTCTATTGCAAGAAACTTCTCACCTTTTAGTGCGCGGCGCACGATAATCCCGCCGCCGGCGAGCTTGTCAAAATCAAACGCGTGAAGCGGCTGGCCGGTCTCAAACAAAACAAAGTTTGTCGCGTCGACGACGTTGTTGATCGCGCGGGTGCCGACGGCGTCCAGCCATTTTTGCACCACGGGCGCGGCGGGTTTAACGCTAACACCGCGGATGAGACGCGCCGTATAGCGCGGGCATCCTTTTTTATCCTCGACGCGCACGCGGAGTGCCTCGCCCTTCGACGCGACAGGACCGATCTTGGGAAATTGGATACGCTTTCCCGAAAGCGCGGCCGTCTCGCGCGCAAGGCCCGTAATCGAAAGGCAATCGGGGCGGTTCGTTGTGACCTCGATGTGAATCACGGTGTCGTCGCCGTGGCGCGCGACCGATTCGACCTTCGTGCCGGAGAGAGTCAACGCGCGCGCAAGTTTTTCCGGTGCGAGCTTCACGTCGACATACTGCCGGAGCCACGAATAAGGCAGTCTCATGCGAATTGCCTCAAGAAACGGATGTCGTTCTCAAAAAACTGGCGGATATCCTTCACGCCATATTTCAGCATCGCCATTCGCTCGACACCCATGCCGAACGCGAATCCTGAGTATCGTTGGGGATCGATGTTCACCGCTCGTAAAACGCGCGGATGAACCATGCCCGCGCCCAGAATTTCAAGCCACCCGCGGGACTCCCACTGCACGTCCATTTCGGCGCTGGGTTCGGTAAACGGGAAAAAGTGCGGGCGGAATTGGGTCATCGTCTCCGGCCCGAAGAATTCTTTCGCAAATCGCTCCAGAACGCCTTTTAGATGGGCAAAGCTGACGTCTTCATCCACATACAACCCCTCAATCTGATGAAACATGAAAGAGTGGGTCGCGTCGGTCGCGTCGGGACGGTATACCTTGCCGGGAGCAATAATCTTGAACGGAGGTCTGCGCTTTGTTTCTTTCACCCAATCCATGAAACGGATCTGAACAGTGGACGTTTGACTCCGCAAGAGATTGCGTTCCCCGTCCACGGGGTCATCCAAATAGAAGTTGTCAAAACTGTCGCGGGCGGGATGATCCGTCGGAATGTTCAACGCGTCGAAATTGTGACGCTCGTCCTCCGCTTCAAACCAATCCACCGCACGGAAACCCAAGCGCTCGAAAATTGAAGTCACCTCCTGCACCACGAGAGTCAACGGATGCAATGAGCCGGCCGCAGGGTACGTCCCCGGCATCGTCGTGTCGATTTCTTTGGTATAGACGGCCCCGGACGCGCCGAGAGACTTTCCATATTCCGAAAAAATCTCTTCAAGCGCCTGTTTCACGCGGTTCATTTCCTGCCCCACCGCGCGGCGCTCTTCGGGCGCGACCTCGGAAATACGCGCGGTCAGGAACGCGAAAAGACCTTTTCGTCCAAGATACTTATTTTTCAGCGCTTCAAACGCCTTCGCATCTCGGACAACCAAGGCTTCTTCTTTCGCCCGCGTTTCGATTTCTTTTAAGGCTTCTATCATTTACCTTTGGCTATGGTAACCAGTTCCGCAAATACCTTCTTGTCGCTGTGCGCCAGATCCGCGAGGATCTTGCGGTCGAGCTCAATCTTCGCCTTCTTAAGGCCGCCGATGAAGCGGCTGTAATTAAGGCCGTTGGCCTGCGCTCCGGCCGAAATTCTGGTGATCCAAAGCTTCCGGATCACGGACTTGGTGTCGCGGCGGTCGCGCGTCGCGAACGCGAGCGCACGCTGCACCGTCTCACGCGCGGTGCGATAAAGTTTCCGGCGGCCGCCGACAAAACCTTTCGCCCGTTTTAAAAATTTCCTTCTTCTCCGCCTCCCGGCGGGCACCGTTTTCGCTCTAGGCATAAGGCAGCAACCTCCTCATCGTTTGTTCCATCCCGCTCGAGACAAGATCCCTCTTTCTTAAAGAGCGCTTGCGCTTCCTGGGCTTGTAGCCTAAAAGATGCCTCTTACCTGCGCGCGACTTTTTAAATTTACCGTGTTTGGTGACACGGATCCTTTTACGAACCGACTTGTTGGTCTTCAGTTTTGGCATTTTATCCTCTTCGTGTCATTGCGAGGTCGCCGTAGGCGACCGAAGCAATCTCATTTATCATTTCGAGTCCGACTCTCTTTTTGTCGGACGAGAAATCTCATCACATGATGAGATCCCTCGGCGGTCGCTGGGGCGACCTCCTCGGGATGAATTCGCACGGAGCGATTTGACGTCGCCTTCGGCGACGTAAATCGCGTGCGAATTCACTTCGGCATGATGATCATCGTGATCATCCTGCCTTCCATATACGGAGCCTTTTCGACTTCGCCAAGCGGCGCTATGTCCTGCGCCAGCTTTTCTAAAACCTGTTTACCCTTCGCGATGTAGTTCATCTCGCGCCCACGAAACACCATCGTAATTTTTCCTTTGTCACCCTGCTTCAGGAAGCGTTCAAGGTTGTGCAGCTTGACCTGGTAGTCATTCTCGTCGATGAACGGATGGAATTTTATCTCCTTAAGATGAATAACTTTCTGTTTCTTCCTGGCTTCCTTTTCCTTCTTCTCCTGATCGTACTTAAATTTGCTGAAGTCAATGATGCGGCACACCGGGGGCACGGCTTGGGACGCCACCTCCACAAGATCCAGTTCCGCTTCTTTTGACATTCGCAGGGCTTCGCCGATACTCACAACACCCGCTTGGTTTCCGTCCTGGTCAATCAACCGCACTTGAGGGGCGCGTATCCCTTCATTGATTCTTATGTGAACTTTTGAAATCGAGCACCTCCTTTAGTTAACTTATGTCATTCCCGCGAAAGCGGGAATCAGCCCGTCATCCTGAGGAGCGAAGCGACGAAGGATCTCATTTTTGAGATTCTTCGCTTCGCTCAGAATGACGCCCTTAGTTGATCCTCGCTTTCGCGAGGATGACAGTTAAAAAACTTAATAACCTTTTGTTTCTTCTTCCTCATCCAACTTCTTTATAAATTCCGCCAGCCCCGTCTGCCCCAAATCACCTTTACTTCGAGATCTAACCGCGATTTTCTCCGCTTGGATTTCCTTATCCCCCACGACAATCATATACGGAATCTTTTCATTCTGCGCCTGACGGATCCGGCTCCCGAGTGTCTCATCCGGCGCCATAAGCTCAGCTCTAAAATCCGATCCAACAAGCTCATTCAAAACCTTGCGCGCGTAGGCCTCATGCGCCTGGGAAACAGGTATCACAGATAATTGCACGGGAGAAAGCCAAAAAGGCAGGGCACCTGAGTAGTGTTCCAAAAGAGTCCCCATAAAGCGCTCGACGCTTCCCAAGATAGCGCGGTGAATCATGACGGGCCTGTGCTTTTGGCCGTCGGTGCCCGTGTATTCCAAATCAAATGCCTGAGGCAGCGCAAAGTCGCACTGGATCGTACTGCACTGCCAGGAGCGCCCGAGCGCATCCTTGATTTTAATGTCGATCTTCGGGCCGTAAAAGGCTCCTTCGCCTTCGCAGGTCTTGTAATTAATTTTTTTGGCCTTGAGCGCCCCTTCCAGCGCATGGGTCGCACGTGTCCAGTCCGTATCCGTACCTATCGATTTTTCAGGACGCGTGCTGATCTCTATTTCCCGTTCCTTGAACCCGAAAGTATCCAGTACGAAAAACGCAAAATCGACTACGCTCGCGATTTCCTGCTCGAGGCTATCGGGCAGGCAGAAAATGTGCGCATCGTCCTGCGTGAAATTGCGCACGCGCAAGAGTCCGTGCAAGACACCCGACTTTTCATTGCGGCAGACGTTGCCCATCTCAAAAAATCGCAAGGGGAGGTCGCGGTAGCTTCTCATTTTAGTCTTGTATATCAGCATGTGACCCGGACAGTTCATCGGCTTCACCGCGTATTCTTTCTCGTCCTCGGTTTTAAAAATAAACATGTTCTGTTTGTAGTAAGCATAATGCCCCGAGCGCACCCAGATGTCGCTTTTTAAAATCTGCGGGCCGATCACAAACTGGTAGCCGCGCCTTAAATGCTCTTTTTTGACAAAATCCTCTATCAGGTGCCTTAAAAGAGCGCCCTTCGGGTGGTAAAAAATGAGCCCCGGCCCGCCGTCCTCCTGGATCGAGAAGAAATCGAGCTCCTTGCCGAGTTTGCGGTGGTCACGCTTCTTCGCCTCTTCGCGGACACGCAGATATTCTTTGAGTTCTTTCTCGGTGAAAAACGCGACGCCGTAAATCCGCTGCATCATTTTGTTGTTGGGGTCGCCCTTCCAGTAGGCACCGGCAATGCTCGTCAATTTAAATGCTTTAATAAGCCCCGTTGAGGCCGCGTGCGGGTACTTACAAAGATCAGTGAAGTCACCATCCGTCACGATTGAAAGTTCCTGGGTTTTTTCAAGCTGATTGATGGTCTCGAGTTTGAACGTCTCGTTTTTCTCCTTAAAGATCCGGCGCGCCTCTTCCGGCGTCACCGCTTTTTTCTCAAAGGGATAATTGACCTTTATGATCTTTTCCATCTCGACTTCGATACCGGCCAGGTCCTCATCGCTTAACGGCTCGGGCAATTCGATGTCATAATAAAAACCGTCCCCAACCGGAGGCCCAAAGCCCAATTTAGCATGCGGATACTTCCGCTTCACCGCCTGTGCCAGCACGTGCGAACAGCTGTGGCGGAGTTTGTCGAGATCTGTGTATTGTTCAGCAAGTTTAGACATAGATTTTTTAAGACAAATCAAACGCGAATTTCAAGGCGTTCTCAACTGCTTGTAATTTTTCTTCCGAGAGCTTTGTAACAAATTCCACCAACAACTCCTTACGAACCGTGTTTATCACATCTAAATTGACGACACACTCCTTGGGTAAACCGTCCGCCTTCCCCAAAAGAACCTCCGTCGAAATGTGTCGGACGTTCGTTGTGAACTCGGCCACTGTGATATAATCCCTCACCTTGACAGCTTCGTCTCGAGTCAAAATGAGAACAGGTCTGCGACCGACGGGCTTGGGCAGATCAGCCCACCAGATTTCGCCTTTGTGCATTACCAGTTGTCCTTTGAGAAACTAGAAAGACCGGCCCTAAAAAGGGCTTCTGTTTCAGGATCTTTGCTTTCGGGTTTCTTCCTGTACCCTTCAATATATTGCTTAATCAAATGTTCTTCCTGTTTCTTTTTCAACCATAAGCACACAGCTTCGAAAATAGCCGTACTCCTCGGCAGTTTCAATTTATGCCGCAAACGCTCGATCTCATCCAGCGTGGCCTTTGGCAGACTGATCGCCACTTTCACCGTTTTTGTACTCATAATCTCACCTCACATTTGGTATGAAAATAGTATGCCATAAATTCATACCATTTTCAACACCGGCACATGCGCCAGACCGTGGCGAAGTTTGCCGAGGTCTGTGTATTATTCCACGAGTTTACTCATCTTTTTGTTCGGCTCTTACCCTCAACCGATCTTTATCTTTCATAGCACGCCCGCCATGTTTATGTGGTTTGCATAGTCCACAACCGGATGACTTCTTGTCTTTATGCTTATGGATTCTATTTGGTTTTTCTTGTTTCATGCCTACCTGAAGACAAAATTGATTACTTCTGATGCCGTTTTCTCATGAAATATTTTTTATTTTTGAATTTTGATAATGCCCTCAAAATTGCACATAATTTCCTGCATATCTTTATGGGAAACGGCGCCTAAAACACGGACAATCATGGTGTTCTTCACTGTTTGCAAAATCCCGGTCACTAATGACGGATACTTAAGCCGCGCTTCTCGCCAATTTTCTAATACGGTATCACCCACGAGCTTTCTTGAAATATTGCTGGTGATACCGGCAATAATAACCTCTTGTCGACCACGATGATAAGGCTCATTGCTCACCACAAGCACGGGTCGTTTTTTGGTTCCTGTTCTTTCAGAAAAAGGATATTCAACGAGAACAATATCCCACTGTTTAAAGCTTGTCATACTCAGCGTCTTTTTCGTTGTCCCATAGTTCTTGCAATACGGGGCTGATATGCGTTGTCATATCCAACAAATCTTTATCCTCCGCCTCGTGACGCAAGCGTTCCCTGACACTTTCCAATACAAACTCCCGAATCGATTGGCCATGCAGTGTGGCGTAAATTTTAATTTGCTTATGCTCCCCAGGAAGAATGTCAATGCTCAACCGGCCATGCTGGCCACTGTTTGTTTTCTTCACTTAAATACCCTCCTCATAGATCCTACCTATCTATGAACAAGTGTACCCTAATTTCATGAAATGTACAAATACACAAATGTACAATAGTTATAGATTCCAACCTCTTTCTGAAGAACGTCGTTCCACTTACACTTTCAACATGGGTCCCGTCTCGGCGCCTTTGCTCCGCTTAAGTCCTCACACTAATTACGTTGTAACCATTGAATCGATGCTTACTTCCACTTATGCAAACTTGGGGGCGTTGTCGGCCGCTAGGCCGCGGCCGTCACGCCATCCGTTTTTCAGGACTCGGCGCTTTTGCTCCAATTACATC
>Ga0155276_143_pt1 | contig 21505 bp, 18 predicted proteins | sample RifCSPhighO2_02_FD_106244 | JGI IMG/M metagenome (GOLD analysis project Ga0155276, IMG submission 106244) | Omnitrophica bacterium RIFCSPHIGHO2_02_FULL_51_18 | reverse complement strand
TAACAACGGCGCAAGCTCCGGTTCTCTATGGGCGATGTTTTCCACTCTAATCGACGATGTGGGTGTCACGACGGGGAACAATCTTGCCCTATCCGCCGGCGCCAACTACAACCTCCGCTACGACGGCGCCGCGGCCGGTGATTTGTTGACGATAAACGACGCGGCGGCCATCGGGGACTTAAACGGCGACGGATTCTCGGACCTCGTGATAGGGGCAACAAGTGCCGACAATAACGGCGCAGGTTCCGGATCCGTCTACGTGATGTTTTCGACGCTCATCGACGACGTCGGGGCCTCAACCGGCAACAACAAATCCCTGGCCGCCGGCGCCAACTACAACCTCCGCTACGACGGCGCCGCGGCCGGTGACTTTTTGCCGGATACCAACGCAACGGGCTGTATTGTTATCGGCGATGTCGACGCGGATGGCCGCGCGGATCTGATACTTCCCGCGATGGGTGCCGACAATAACGGCGCCAGCTCCGGCTCGGTGTGGGTTATTTCCTCGACGCTTGTCGACGATGTCGGCTGGACAACGGGCAATATCAAGCCCCTTTCTTCGGAGTCAAACTACAGCGTCCGTTACGACGGCGCCGCCGCGAATGATTTCCTCGCGTCCGAAAACGGCATTTTGTCGGGAGACGTGAACGGGGATAATATTTCGGATCTTCTTATGGCTGCCGATTCCGCCGACAATAACGGCGCCAACTCCGGTTCACTTTGGATAGTATTCGCGGCACCCGCCTCAAGCAGTCCTCCACCTTCCTTCGAGGAGGAAGCCTCAGAGATCCAGCGGATCACCGGCTCACTTAACGGCGGGAGCGTTTATGCCGATTTTTCGCGGGGAGCGTCAGACGCTTCGCCGGTGCTCCTTGACACCGGGGGAAAAGATGTCATGGCCGATCGGGCAGGCATCCTTTACGTGCCCAGGTACCTGGAGGACGTGATTGAGGTGATTGAGCGCTCAACCGGCCGCATCTTAAAAAAGATCCCCACAGGCCAGGGGCCGGTGAGCGTTTTGTTGAGCGCGGATGAGAAGAAGTTATTCGTGTTGAACCTCATTGACCGGACGATCCAGTACATCGATATCGAGAGCGAGAAGGTGCTGATGGAGTACCAAATCGTGGTGGATATCCAGGAGGCGGACGCCGCTTCCGTGAAGCCCCGAGACCTTCTGAACCGAAATCTCCAAAAACTGATTGACCCTGCGCTATGAAGAAAATTTTAATTGCATTATTGGTCTTGGCGGCTCTCAGCGCGGTCACGCTGAACCTCCTTTCGCGCAAAGCGCCTGAATTTTTAAGGGAATCGATTGAACGCGCGCTGAATAAGAAAGTCATGATTCAGTCGATCGAATATCAATTTCCGTGGGTATTTGAACTAAGAGGCTTCCAGATTCAAGAAAAAGATCCTTTTGAAGGGGAGGAGTCATTTGTCGTCGACCAGGTACACCTCGAGGTTTCGCCGCTCAGCCTCTCAAGCAAAAAGCTCGTTCTCAATAAAGTCCAGGTTGAAAATGCGAATATTGTGGTCCGCAAATACCGCGGCAAGCTTTTTCATGCGTTGTCGGATACGATGAAAACGGTTGGTGAGGACACGGGAATTGTGCAGGCGGGCGGGTCCGTGAAAGGCGAAGCGGCGCGGATGCCTCTGGATATTCACAAATTTTTTATCGCGCGCAGTCATTTTAAATTTATTGATTATGATGTCGAACAAAACGGCTTTGTCGTGACATTTGACGGGATCGACGCCAAAATCAGGGATATCCGCCTGCCGTTTTCATCCGGCAGAACTTATTACGACCTGAGCGCGCGCCTGGTCCAGGGGCGCGGTCAAAAGGCCGCCGAAGCAAAGATTTCCGGATGGACGGAGTTTGCGGACATCGGCACCGACGTAAATATCAATATGAGCGGCGTCTTTCTGCCGTATTTCCGGCCTTATTACGCGCAGGTGACGCCGGCGAGCATCGAGGACGGTTTTCTGGACTTGAGGACGAATATCCGCATCTTAAATAAAGATTTGACGGCCAGCGTGGATCTTGAGATGATAAATCTTCTTTTTCAATCCTACGAGGATGAAAATCAGCTCTTCGGGTTGAAGGCGGATGAGCTTCTTTCATTCCTCAAGGACCGCTCAGGCAGGCTCAGGTTTCAGATCGTGGTGAAATGGAACATCGCCGACCGCTCGGCAAGCCCGCGGGACGCGATTCGCAGGAGCATCGAGCGTTCGCTGAAAAGCACCGTATTGGGCAATATCGGGAACATTCTTCAGAAAACGATTGAGAAAATCAGTGAAAAAGGCGGTTTTGAGCAGGCCAATAACGACCCGGGCGGCATTGTCAGCAAAATAAAGAGTTTCTTTAAATAATTACGGCGGCTATGGTGTAGTGGTAGCACGAGAGATTGTGGCTCTCTTAGCACGGGTTCAAATCCCGTTAGTCGCCCCAGATTTTTCAGAATAGAAAAAGAAGAGGTTTGTTTTGAGAAAAAAAATACTGGTCGTGGAGGATGACCGGGACTACCAGGCGGTTTTACGCTTGATGCTGCAGCGCGCGGGGTATGAGACGGAAGAATGCCGTTTCGGCAGCAATGCGCTGCCTCGATTGCTGGCCAAGGACATAGATCTCGTGATGTTGGACTACATGATGCCGGATGAAAAAGGCGACGAGATAAGTCACAGCATCAAAAGCATGGAGACGCTTAAAAAGCTGCCCATCCTGATCGTCACCGGGCACCATGAGCTGAGCGAAGAGTTCTTTAAAGGCATGGGCGCCCAGGAAGTGCTGTACAAGCCCGTGAACTATGATGAATTGGTTGATAAGGTCAAAAAGTGTTTGAAGGATTAAAAAAGTTTTCTCTTCCCAAGCGGCCAAAAGGGCTGTAAACTTGTGGGCACAAATGGAAGCTGCGCAGGTTCTGCCACGTTCCAAACCCAAGCTTATCTGGGTCAATATCCTATTTTTTATTTTCACGGGATTTTTGGCTTTGATGTCGCCGTTTTATGTCTGGCGGTACGGCCTGGCTTGGCAGGAAATCGCACTTTTTGCGCTTTTTACGGCGGCGACGGGCTTAAGCATCACGGTCGGGTATCACCGGTATTTCGCGCACCGTACGTTTGAGGCGAACCCGGTAGTCAATTTTCTCGTCTTATTTTTCGGCGCGGCCGCGTTTGAACAATCTGCGCTTTACTGGGCCTCGCAGCACCGCGACCATCACCGCTACGTGGACACCGACCGGGATCCTTACAACATCAAAAAAGGGTTTTTCTACGCGCATATCGGATGGCTTATTTTTTGGGAACACACGATTGATTACGACAACGTCAGGGATCTCCAGAAAAACAAGCTCCTGGTGCACCAGAACGACTCCTATCTTCTCTGGGCTGTTTCTTCGGGGGTTTTGTTGCCGCTCCTTATCGGCTTTTTGACGGGCCATCTGCTCGGTGCGCTCCTTGTGGGCGTGGGCGCGCGCCTGGCGCTGGTGCACCACTCCACCTTCTCCATCAATTCGGTCTGTCACACATTCGGCAAGGCCACGTATGATATCTACGCCAGCGCCCGCGATCACTGGTTTGTCGCATTTTTGACAAACGGCGAGGGTTATCATAATTTTCATCACCGCTTCGCGGGCGATTATCGCAACGGGGTGCGCTGGTACCAGTGGGACCCCAGCAAGTGGGCGATTGCGATCTTGGCGAAGCTGGGACTCGCGTGGGACTTAAAGCGCGTGTCGCGCTTCAGCGTTCTTCATGCAAAACTCGCCGCCGAGCACCGTCGCGCGCATGATCTTCTTTTGAAAGCCAGGCTGCATCACCGGCTCGATAAAATCCGCGAAAGTCTGAAGACCCAATACGACAAGCTCCTTGAGCGCCTTTCGCATTGGGAAACCATTTCCAATAAATACCAATCCTTTATTATCGACAAGGCGTCCGCTTTCCGCGCAGCACGCCTGCGCGTTTTGGCCACCAGGGAAACGCACGCCCGACACCAGTTTCGTAAGGCCTATCGGGAATGGGCCTACCTCATCAAGGGCCAGCTCCCGAATCCCGAACTCCTGTCATATTACTGAGTTTTCACCAAATAATGGGTACACTGGAAGCCCCAGCTTTGGTCGTATGTAAGGCGCGACGACGAGGCATAGTAGTAACTATGCCGAGGAGGAGCAACGCCGCAGACGGCCAGAGATGGGGCTTCCCCGAATGGGCTGGCCGCTTTTGGGCTGCGCCTGCGTCGCTCGTCGTCGGCATAGTTAATACTATGCCTCCTCCTCGACTCCTTGTCTCGCTCCAAAATCGGCTCAGCCAGTGTACCCATTATTTGGTGAAAGCTCAGTAAGCTTGAAGTCAACAACGAAAAGCACGAGTATCCTTATCGTCGATGATGAACCGGATATCCTGAGGCTTTTGAAGCTGCGCTTTGAAAAGCAGGGCTGTGGTAGAATGAATGCACTTTTATATTGCGCCTGTAGCTCAATTGGATAGAGCGCTTCCCTCCGAAGGAAGAGGTTGCTGGTTCAAGTCCTGCCAGGCGCATACCTTGGTTTCACGTTGTCAGGAAGGGCAATTTTAGTTAAAATGCTTTCTCGCGATCCCTGAGTTGGAAAGTTTCGCCGGGTTTCGCGCCGCTAGCTCAGTCGGTAGAGGCCGCAAATTCTTATTTGCGGCACTCCGCGCCGATCTGGAGGATCGGCGCTACGCAGCTTCCGCCACTCCGCCAAGGGACGGATTCGTCCTCTGGCGAAAAATCGCGGCGGGAAAGAAGGATTCGCGCCGCTAGCTCAGTCGGTAGAGCAGCTGACTCTTAATCAGCGGGTCGCAGGTTCGATCCCTGCGCGGCGCACCAAGTTTTTCAGGTGTGGGTAGGGATCGAAGAGAGCGCCGCGCCGCCGGTGGCGGAAAAGCGCCCTCTGGCGCGTCAGCGGCGCGAATGCCCGACCTGAAGCGAGCGTCCACTGGACGCGAGCGGAAGGCGGCGATCCCTGCGCGGCGCACAGATTTGTTGTGGAATTCGTAGGTTGTGTGAGTGTAGTAGTCCCGTCTCGGCGCCTGGGCCGGCGCCTCGCGGGATCAATTCGCACGGGCGACTTGACGCTCCTTTCAGTCGCGTAAGTCGCGTGCTCATTGGGGCGGATGGCGAAATTGGCAGACGCGCGAGCCTTAGGAGCTCGTGGGGCAACCCTTGGAGGTTCAAATCCTCTTCCGCCCACTCCTTCGCTCCGCTTTGCGGAGCTTCGGAGTGCAAGCATTTTGCGAAGGAGTGTCCCCCGAAGCCTTGGCGTAGGGGGACGTTTTAGAGAAGAGAATAAAGTTTAGATTTTTATGCGGGAGTAACTCAGCGGTAGAGTGCAACCTTGCCAAGGTTGAGGTCGAGGGTTCGAATCCCTTCTCCCGCTCCACTCCTTCGCCCTCCTACGCTCCTTTTGGGAGCTTCGGAGGGCTTCGGAGTGCAAGAGCACTCCATAGCTTGCAGCGCAAGCGACGGAGTGCGGGCACCTTGCAAAGGAGTGTCCTCCGAAGCTTTAGCGTAGGAGGACCTAGTAAAAGAAGAGGATTCGAATAGAGCCGCCGACCGTGGAATTATTTATCTTATAAATAATCAAAGGAGCCTCCGGGTATAATATGAAAATCATAGACTTTCTGAACGAAAAGGCTGTTGTCGCGAATATGAAGGCAGTGACCAAAGAAGCGGCGATTCGCGAACTTGTCGATAGCCTTGCCAAGGCGGAAGGTATCCGGAATAAAGAGGAGCTCATTAAAGTTTTGATGAATCGTGAGACGCTGGGCAGCACCGGGATCGGCCAGGGAGTGGGTATTCCTCACGGTAAGACAAACACCGTTAAAAAACTCGTGGCGGCTTTCGGTATCTGCCATCAGGGAATCAATTTCGACGCGCTCGACGGCGAGCCGGTTTATCTTTTTTTTCTTCTCATTGCACCCGAAGATTCCGCAGGGCCTCATCTTAAAGGACTTGCCAGGATATCCCGCCTTCTTAAAGATAAGTATTTCAGAGAGTCTTTGAAGGCCATGACGGATGAAAAAGCCATTCTGAAGCTCATCAAAGAAGAAGACGCTAAGAAACCGTAACACAAAACAAGAAGTAAGCGGTAAGCGTTAAGCGATAAGCAGGCCAATATTATCGGCATTGTTTACTTAACGCTTATCGCAAAATAATTTAATTGGATTTACTTTATGGGTCTGTTCAAATGGTTATATCCCGGTATGAGAGTGAAGCGCTGGGTGTTTTTGTGCGCGTTTGGGATCATCTTGTGCTCGATGGGGTTTGTGCTGACAATCATTGACAATCAGAAGACAAGCGGCAGTCTTGTCGTGCTTTTTGGTACGGCGCTGGTGGCCGTCAGCATCCGGAAGATCATTAAATCGGTCGTGACCGTGCTCCTGCCCCAAAGAGAGGGGGAACTCGTGAACATCATGTACCAAAAACGGTACCTGGAAAGAGGTCCCAGGATCGTCGCGATCGGCGGCGGCTCGGGGCTGTCGGTGCTGCTGCACGGTCTTAAGGAGCTTACTTCGAATATTACGGCGATTGTGACCGTGGCCGATGACGGAGGCTCGTCGGGACGCTTGAGGAGCCAGTTCAATATGCCGCCTCCGGGCGATATCCGCAACTGTCTGGTGGCGCTTGCCGACGCGGAGCCGATGATGAGCGACCTGTTTCAATTCCGGTTTCAGGAAGAGGCCGGCGATCTCGCCGGACACAGCTTCGGCAATCTTTTTATTCTGGCGATGCTTAAAGTAACGGGCGATTTCGAAAAGGCCATTAAAGCCTCCAGCAAGATCCTTGCGATCCGGGGGCATGTGATTCCTTCCACGCTTAAAAAAGTGACGCTGGCCGCTTTGCATAGGAACGGCACCGAGACGCAGGGCGAAAGCAATATTTCAAAGGCCACAGACCCGATCGAACGATTGTATCTGAAACCCGAAGGGTGCAGTGCCACCGAAGATGCGCTTCAGGCCATTCAGAATGCCGAGTGCATCGTGATAGGCCCCGGCAGCCTGTACACGAGCATTTTGCCCAATTTGCTGATCGAAAACTTGAGTGACGCGCTTGCCCGCTCGACGGTGCCCAAGATCTATATTTGCAATGTGATGACCCAGCCGCATGAAACAGACCGTTTTACGGCATTTGATCATGTGAATACGATTGTCGAGCACGCCCGCCCGGATATTTTAAGCCACGTGATTGTGAACGTCGGCAGGATCGCCCAGAGCCCGCTCAAAAAATATGCGAAGGAACAGGCATTTCCCGTGGATCCCGATATCACCCGCATCCGTGCGTTCGGTTATGAGGTGATCGAATCCGATATTCAAAACAGCATGGACATGATTCGTCACAACCCGAGAAAATTGTCGAAGCTCATCACGGACATTATCGGCGCTTCCAAGAAGAAAACGGCCGATTTGGAAAGACGCCGGAGAAAGATTTTGTATGCCCGAAACCACGCCTAAGAACCTCATTCTCTGCGTTCATTCACATCAGCCGGTCGGAAATTTCGACTCCGTTTTTAAGGACGCCTATGACCGGTCCTACAAGCCGTTTTTTGAGGTGTTGGACCGCCACGCTTCCATCAGAATCGCCTGTCATTTTTCGGGAAGCCTCATCGACTGGCTGGAGGCGCACCAACCGGATTTTATCCGCCTTTTGAAAACGATGGCCCGAAGGGGACAGCTTGAGTTTATCGGGGGTGGTTATTATGAGCCGATTTACGGCTTTATTCCTAAAAACGACCTGGTGGGCCAGATTGAAATGATGTCCTGGAAAATCAAAGCGCTTTTCGGCAAGGTGCCGGAGGGGGTGTGGCTGACCGAAAGAGTTTGGGACCCTGATTTAACCGCTCCCTTGGCAGGCGCCGGCGTCCAGTACACGATTTTGGACGATTTTCATTTTGAGAGTACGGGCAAGGCGTCTCCGGTGACCGGGTACTATCGGGCCAAGAGCGGGGATAAGGAACTGGATTTGTTCGCTTCGATGAAGCAGCTTCGATACCTCATGCCTTTTCGCAAGGCGGAGGAGACCCTCAAGTTCATTCACTCAAGTGCCGCGCAGCCTCAGGATGTTTTTGTGTTTGCCGATGACTGCGAGAAATTTGGCCTATGGCCGGGCACTTACGATTGGGTTTACAACCAGGGGTGGTTGGACCATTTTCTGACGCTCCTGGAAAAAGACGAATCGATACGGCTTTACACGTTTTCACAATTTCGCAGAAAATTCAAACCGAAAGGATTCGTGAAAATTCCGCACGCCAGTTACAGCGAGATGATGGAGTGGTCCGGCGGCCGGTTTTATAATTTTTTGAATAAATACCCGGAGAGCCGTTACATGCGCGATCGTATGTGGGGCATCAGCCGGAATTTGCAGAAAGCGATCTCCAAAAACGGCTCACACGCCCCGAAACTTGGCCAGAAAGCCAGAGAGAGCCTCTACAAGGCCCAGTGCAATTGCCCGTATTGGCACGGCGTGTTCGGGGGGCTCTATTTGCATCATCTGCGCTCGGCGGTATTTGAAAATCTGATTAAGGCGGACAGCTTGATCCATGCGCATTCCCATAAAGGGTCCGGCCATGAGATGGAATGCGTCGGGTTTGAATCCGGCGATCGCTGGCAGTTGCGCCAGAAGGAACTCGTGAGTTTTTTTAATCCCCGCTACGGCGCAAGCCTTGAAGAACTTGATTTTACCCCCAAAGCCGTGAACCTCATGTGCAATCTTCAGCGCCATAAGGAGCCGTACCATGAGACGGTTTTGAAGAAAAAGCCGGTGATGGCGGGTTCCTCGGAGCCGCTTTCGATTCATGAGCTCTTGGGCAGCAAGGAAAGCGGCCTCGAAAAGCATTTGCATTACGACCTTTATCGGCGGCTTTCTTTCATGGATCATCTATTTGACAGGCCGATCACGCTCGAGGCATTCAGCGAATGTTCTTATAAAGAAAGGGGTGATTTTATCAACGCCGCTTACAAAGCCAGGCGGATACCGGCCAAAGATGCGCTTGAGAAAATTTTGTTTGAGCGAAAAGGTGTAGTGGAGATCGGCGGTCGGAAACTCCCGCTCCGCCTCAAAAAAACGGTGGCTCCGGTCCGTGGGAATTCCCTCGAGGTCAGTTATGAATGGACCAATGAAAGCCGCTCTGCCGTTTCGTTTGTGTTCGGCAATGAGTTCAATTTCTCCATCGGCGATGACTACGCAAGAAAAAGCGTGAGCGAAAAAAGCGTCCGGGAATGGATATTTCACGATTCATGGCGCGGGATCCAAATCCGCCTGGAGATGCAAGCGGAGGTTTGGCTCTTGGCGGCTCCGGTTGAAACGGTTTCCGAGTCGGAAATGGGGTTGGAACGCACGTACCAGGAATTGGGCGTGCTTTTGCAAAGAAAAGTTAAGTTGAAACCGGGCGAGGCCAAGGAGCATCGAGTCACACTGACGGTAAGCTGATTCGCTTAAACGAGTTTTTTAGGCATGCTGATTAAAAGGAAAATAAAAATCAAGAATCCTCAGGGACTGCATGCCCGGCCTGCATCCACTTTTGTCAGGACAGCCAATAAGTATGAATCGGACATTACGGTCAAGAAAGGGTCGGACAAGGTGAACGGGAAATCCATCATGGGTCTTTTAATGCTGGCCGCCAGCGAAGGAAGCCAGATTGAATTAGAAATCAGCGGCCCCGACGCTCAAGAGGCCATGCAGGAACTTGAGGGTTTTCTGTTAAGCGATAAAGAGGAAGAGCATCCGTGACCCCACCACCTCCGTTTGCGTCTTCGACGCGCGCAACACAGTTTTTAAGAGTTGAATTGCGCAGAATCGCGCTGTGCGCGATTCTGACGGAGGTGGTGGGGTGAAGAAACTAAAGGGAATAGCCGCGTCCCCGGGCATTGTGATGGGCCGAGCCCTCGTGATCGGCAGCGAGGATATTTCCATTCCGAAAAAAACCATAAAAGAATCCGCGATCCCCAGGGAGATCACTCGGTTTGAGGATGCGCTCACAAAAACCCGCGCGGAAATTCTCAATATCCGTGACAAGGTGACTCACGAAATCGGCAAAGAGCACGGGGATATTTTCAATGCGCATCTTCTGGTGATCGAAGACCGGGCGCTCATCGAAGAGGTAATCAACCAAATCAAGAAGGACAGGCTTGCCTGCGATTACATCCTCTCGCAAGTGCTGAAGAAGTACATGGAGTCGTTCCTTAAGATCGACGATGAATATTTAAGGGAGAGGGTCAGCGACATCAATGATGTCGGGCGGCGTATCATGCGTCATTTGGTCGGCACGCAGAAGATGCCGCTTGCGGAACTTAAGGAAAAAGCGGTCATCGTCGCTTATGACCTGTCGCCGAGCGATACGGCGATCATGCACCGGCGGAACGTGATCGGTTTTGTGACCGATATCGGCGGCCGCACCTCCCATACCGCGATCATGGCTAAATCGCTGGAAATTCCGGCGGTCGTCGGCATCGAATACGCCACCCGGGAGATTAAGGACGGCGATGTTGTGATTGTGGACGGGTCTGGGGGGACCGTGATTGCGAATCCTTCCCTCATCGAAGTTCAAAAATACAAGCAGGAACAGACCCGCTACGACGAATTCAACAAAGCGCTTAAAAAATTCAAGGACCTGCCGTGTATCACGGCCGACGGCCGGCGCATCGAGCTTTCGGCGAATATTGAGCTTCCGGAAGAGATGGATTCGGTCATTTCCCACGGCGCCGACGGCATCGGGCTTTACCGCACGGAGTTTTTGTACATGAACCGCGTGGATTTACCGGATGAAGAAGAGCAATATCACGCGTATAAGAAAGTAGTTTCAAGAATGGGCCCAAGGCCCGTGATTGTCCGCACGTTCGACTTGGGCGGCGATAAATTTCTGTCGCATCTTGAGATGCCGAAGGAAATGAACCCGTTCCTGGGGTGGCGCGCGATCCGTTTTTGCCTGGCAAGGCCCGAAATATTCAAGCAGCAGCTTCGCGCGATTTTACGCGCTTCGGCGCACGGCAAGCTTCGCATGATGTATCCGATGATTTCGGGAATTGCCGAGCTTAAAGAAGCCAATCAACTCCTTAAAGAATGCAAGACGGAGCTCAAATCAAAAAAAATTGCGTTTGATGAGAAAATGGAGGTGGGCGCGATGATTGAGATCCCCTCGGCGGCGATCACCTGTGACATTTTAGCGGCCGAAGTCGATTTTTTCAGCATCGGCACCAATGACCTGATTCAATATGCGCTGGCCGTGGACCGCATCAACGAAAAAATAGCCTACCTGTATGAGCCCGCCCATCCGGCCGTGCTGCGCCTTGTAAAAATGATCATCGAGACGGGCCACTCGAAGAAGATATGGGTCGGCATGTGCGGTGAAATGGCCGGGGACGCGGTGCTGACCCCCGTGCTCTTAGGGCTGGGCCTGGATGAGATATCTACGTCGCCGGTGCTTCTTCCCGAAATCAAGAAGATCATCCGGCTCATGAGTTACGAAGAATCCCAGGAAATCGCCCGGCACGCGCTGACGCTGACAACAGGCGTCGACGTTGTCCATTTCCTAAAACAAAAGAGAGAAGAGATCCTTAAAAGATCGCGTTCTAAAAAGTAGAAAGACTCCTTGTGAAGGCCGTTATTCTTGCCGCAGGTTATGCCACCCGTTTGTATCCGTTGACGCTCAATACTCCGAAGTGTCTTTTAAAAATCGGGAAGCAGACCCTTCTTGACTCTTTATGCCGGAAGCTTGAAGCCGTTTCAAAAGTGGATGAAATCCTGATCGTGACGAATGAAAAGTTTTTCGGTCGACTCGAGTCGTGGAGGAACCGGGTGTCGCTGCGGTGCCCGGTCCGGGTGTTGAATGACGGCACGACCTCCAACGAAACGCGGCTCGGCGCCATCGGTGATTTTAATTTTTTGATCCGAGAATGCAAGATCGACAGGGACGTGCTGATGCTTGCAAGCGATAACTTGTTTGAAGACGCCCTTGTGGAATTTGTGAAGTTTTGCGAAACCAAGAGGGAACTCGTCTCGGTCGGCTTGCATGACATCGGTGACCCAAAACTTGCTTCCAAAAAGTTTGGCGTGTTGGAAATCGATGCCTCCGGCCGGGTGGTGGGGATGGAGGAGAAGCCGGAACACCCGAAGTCGGGCCTGATCGGCATGGGAGTTTACTTTTTCCCACGGAATACACTCCGGACTGTCGCGGAGTATTTAGCTGAAGGACCGGCCAAGGACGCCCCCGGCTATTATCTGCAGTGGCTCCACGGCCGGGTCGAAATTTTTGGTTTTTTGTTTAAGGGGCTGTGGTATGATATCGGCGATTTAAACGCGCTGGAAGAAGCCAGAAAAATTTTTGGAGAAAATTAAGTGATGAAACGCAAGAGTTATCTATTCACCTCGGAAAGTGTCACGGAGGGCCATCCGGACAAGGTGGCGGACCAGATTTCCGACGCTGTGTTGGACGCGATCTTGGAAAAGGACCCGAGCGGCCGCGTCGCTTGTGAGACGCTCGTGACCACGGGCCTGGCCTTTGTGGCGGGCGAAATCACGACTTCCTGTTATGTGGACATCCCGAAGATCGTGCGTTCCACGATCAAAAAAATAGGTTATGACGATCCGGCTTATGGATTTGATTATCAGACTTGTGCCGTGATTACCTCGATCCAAGGCCAATCGCCCGATATCGCGCTGGGTGTGGACAGCGGCGGCGCCGGCGACCAGGGGATGATGTTTGGTTACGCGACTGACGAGACGCCGGAGTACATGCCGCTTCCCATTTCTTTGGCGCACAAGCTGACGCGCCGCGTGGCGGAGCTTCGCAAAAATAAAATCCTGCCGCATTTGCGGCCGGACGGAAAATCGCAAGTCACTGTGGAATATGCGGAGGACAAGCCCATTGCGGTGCATACGGTGGTCGTGAGCGTTCATCATGACCGGAAGGCCACGCTTTCACAAATTGCGCATGATATCAAAAAGTACGTGATTGAGAAGGTTATTCCCGCCAGGTATCTTACCAAAAGGACAAGAATTCTGATCAATCCTACGGGCCGTTTTGAAGTCGGCGGGCCCCAGGCGGATTCGGGGCTCACCGGGCGTAAGATCATCGCCGACACTTACGGCGGCGTGGGCTCTCACGGCGGGGGCGCTTTTTCAGGCAAAGACCCGACAAAAGTCGACCGGTCCGCTTCCTATATGGCGAGGTATGTGGCCAAGAACCTTGTGGCGGCCAAGCTGGCCAAAAAATGTGAGATCCAGGTCGCTTATGCGATAGGCATTGCCGAGCCTGTGTCGCTGATGATCAACACGTTTGGCACCGGCAAACGCTCGGATGAGGACATGAGAAAGCTCGTGTTAAAGAATTTTGACCTGACGCCCAACGGGATCATCCGGGATCTTAAATTGCGCCGACCGATCTATTTTAAAACGGCAGTCTACGGCCATTTTGGGCGCGACAAAGAAGGTTTTTCCTGGGAAGAATTGGACAAAACGGCACAACTTCAGAAAGAGCTTTAGTGAAATACGATATTAAAAATGCCCGGCTGGCGCCTGCCGGCAAGTCCCGCATCGAATGGGCCTCGACGCAGATGCCGGTGCTTGAGTTCATCCGCAAGCGGTTTTCAAAGGAAAGGCCCCTGAAGGGCTTAAGGCTTTCCGCGTGTCTCCATGTGACCTGCGAGACCGCAAACCTTGCGATTACGCTAAAAAGCGGTGGCGCGAACGTGGTGCTCGTCGCCTCCAACCCTTTGAGCACGCAGGATGACATTTCGGCGTCTTTGGTGAAGCACTTCGGGATTCCTGTTTTTGCGATCCGCGGCGAAAACCGGAAAACTTATTATTCGCACATTTACGCCGCACTCGATCATCACCCTCACATCACGATGGATGACGGCGCGGACCTTGTCTCCGCTATTCATAAGGAACCCGGCAAGTATAAGAAAAGTATATTCGCCGGCACCGAAGAAACCACGACGGGCGTAGTGCGTTTGAGGAGCCTCGAAGGCCAGGGGCGGCTTCTGTATCCGATTGTGGCCGTGAATGATGCCGACACGAAGCATTTTTTTGACAATCGTTACGGCACGGGCCAGTCCACGATCGACGGAATCATACGCGCGACGAATATTTTATTGGCAGGGTCGGTCGTGGTGGTTTGCGGTTACGGGTGGTGCGGCCGCGGCGTCGCTTCGCGTGCGCGCGGCATGGGCGCCAAGGTGATTGTGACGGAAGTCGACCCTTTGAGGGCACTGGAGGCCGTCATGGACGGTTTTCAGGTGATGCCGATGGACCAGGCGGCGCGTCAGGGCGATGTGTTCATCACGGTGACCGGCAACACAAGCGTTTTGAGAAAAGAGCATTTCGTTAAAATGAAAGACCGCGCGATTATTTCAAACTCCGGCCATTTTGATGTCGAGATCGATATTCGCCATTTGAAGAAAATGACGAAGAAAACCCGCCGGGTGCGCGAAAATGTGCAGGAATTCATGCTTCCGAATCATAAGCGGATTTTTCTCCTGGCGGAGGGGCGGCTCGTGAATCTAGGCGCAGCCGAAGGCCATCCGGCGACGGTGATGGACATGAGTTTTGCCAATCAGGCGCTTTCGGCCGAGTGGGTCACGCAGTTTCATGAGTCACTGGAAAGAAAGGTATACCGCGTCCCGGAGGACATCGACAAGGAAATCGCGCGTCTGAAGCTCCGCAGCATGGATGTGAACATAGACGTGCTGACGACGCAACAGGCGAAATACCTTTCAGGCTGGGAAGTCGGGACCTGATTTCCCCAGAACCTGTAGGTTCTAGCTTGTTTTTCTCATAAGATAAATCCCTACAAACAAGAAAATGATGTTTGCAGACCACGCGGACAAAAGCGGCGGGAGCGTGCCCCCTTTTCCGAGCGCCAGGCAGATAGACTCTATTCCGTAGTACAGCACCACAACGAAGAGGCTTGTGCCGATGCCGATCACCGCGCTGCCGCGCCCGGTTTTCATCGCAAGCGGCGCTCCCACCAGTAGGATGATGCAGCTCACGAACGGAAGCGCGACTTTGTGGTAGAAGTCCACCCGCAGGCGATGAACCAGTCTTTTTCCGGCCCCGTTCAATTTTTCGATGTATTCCCCGAGCTGTCGGGCGCTCATAAACTCCACCTGCGAAGCCTCGCGGATAAAGTCCTGCGGTTTGTCGGGGATATCGAGCGTCGTTTCCGGGAGCACCGAGGGCTCTCCGACCATTTCCCCGTTTTCATCCATCTGATACTGGATCACGTCGTTTAAGACCCAGTGATCGTCGTCGTAATACGCTTTTTTCGCGCGGGCGATTGAACGCATGACATTCCCGGGACTGTCTTCGAGAATCACGACGTCGTGAAGCGTTTTGTTCACAAGCTCGAGCTCCCGCGCATAAATCATGTGGTGGTTTTGTCCGTAGATCGCCACATTTTTAATCGCGCGCTCACCCAGATTTTTTTTGCCCTTTGTGATCAGCCCGTCAAAAATTGCGGTGGAGGTGATTGTGGTCTTCGGCACCACGGTTTCATTGATGAGGAGGATTGAAAAACTGATCAGGATGCCCGTGAAAAGGTAAGGGGAGAGGATCCGGAACGCACTCACGCCGCTGGCCTTGAGCGCAATAATTTCGTTGTGACGATTTAAGTGCCCGAGGACATAAAGGATCGCGACCAGAATCGAAATCGGGATGATTTGCACGAGTAGCGCCGGCAAGAGGAAGAAATAATAGCTTAAAATGATCCTGAGGTTGGAGCCGTATTTGATGTATTCGTCGAGGTTATTGAAGCTGTCAATGATGGTGAAGACGACCGAAAACAATACAAGGCAGTAAAAGAAAGGAAACAGGAATCCTTTGAGCAGGTAGCGGTCGAGTATTCTCATGTCAGTTTTTCTGGAGTCTTACAAAAAAGAACGCCCCAAGCCCCCCCACGACAAGGTTTGAGAATTGTAATGCGAGAAAGGGGGGTGCGAGTCCTTTCTGGGCCAGCGCTTTTCCTCCAATCAAGAGCACCCAATAAAGCACCATCAGCGCAAGGCTCAAGCCGAAGCTGATGGATTTCTCGGCGCGTCGCGAGGTGATGCCGAGCGGAATGCCTATCAAGATGAATGCAAGGCTTGAAAATGCCAGCGCGATTTTATTGTGGATCTCCGTGGACAACGGGTAAGTCGCCGTGATGCCGGCCTCTCCGAGCCTTTTGATTTCATCCGACAACTCATGGATCGTCATGTCCTTTGGTTTTTTGCCGAGTTTTTCCGATTCCCTGAGCGCGGAGACGTTGAGCGGAAGATCGTAGGTCTTGAAATTCAGCTTGTAGAGTTTGGAAGGGTCCTTCGGATCCGGTTCGTCGCTCGTGCCGTTCACAAGCTTCAGCTTAATAAGGCCTTTTTCGGGGATGGAGATGATCTCTCCTTTCTCCGCGATGATCGTGCGCGTCGGGCGGCCTTCCTGGGGCTGGTAGATGCGGATGCCGTTCAGGTGGCTCCTGTCAATTTCGTAGATGAATATCACAAAGTTTTTAAAGCGCTTGATGAAGGTGCCTTCTTCAAGCGCGGCTGAAGGGCTCTCCATGCCGATTTGTTCCAGAATCAGGCGGTAGGTGTAGTGACAGTTCGAGGCAATCTTGTCCGACAAAAGCAGGGAAAAAAGGCAAATGACGAAAACGAATGCCAGAAGGGGTTTTGCCATTTGAAGGAGGCTCACCCCGCTGGCGCGTACGGCCATGATTTCATTGTCGTGGGAAAGCTTGCCGAATGTTAAAAGTGTCGAAATGAGCACGGCCATCGGAATCAAAAAAATCAGCACAAACGGCAGCGAGTGGAGGAGCATTTTGAGGATAAGCACGAGGTTGACGTCCTTATTGAAGATAAGATCCGCCATTTGCACGACCCCGCGCCCCAGGAGGAATACGAATACCAGAGAAAACAGCGATCCGAAGAACGGGAACAGAAATTCACCGAGCAGATGGTTTCTCAGGATTTTCATTTTCAAATGCCCCTCGCGCATGCGAGCACGATAACCGATGAAGCACCGCTTTCTTTTAGTGTGCGCGCGCATTCAGAGGTTGTTTGGCCGGTGGTCAGGATATCGTCAACCAAAAGGATTCTTTTCAGTTTAAACGCTTCGGCGTTTGTGACCGTGAAGCATCCTTTCACATTTTGTTCGCGGGCGGATTTGGCCATTCGGTGCTGGGGCTCGTGCGCGTACCGGCGTTTCAGATGCTTGGACAAATCCGGCAGGCGCCGCCAGGCGCTTATTCCTGCGGACAAAAGCTCCGATTGATTGAAACCGCGCGCTCTTTTTTTGGCCGGATCGAGCGGCACCGCTGCGACCGCATCCCACGCGAGATCGTCCATAGAGACTTCCATAAATTTTTGCATGATTTTCAGAAAATAATGCTTCAAATACTTCCGCCCCTCAAACTTATACGTGTGCAGGAGCTTCTTCATTTTGCCCTCATAGGGCGTGCAGGAAAATGCGCGGTCAAAGTGAAAATGCTTGTCCCAGCACTCTGAACAACGGTCGGTTTCAGTCTTCAGGCCCCGGCCGCAGGAAACGCAGTGCGGTCCGGGGATCAGCACAATCCCGGATTCACAGCGCCCGCAGACTCCCGTGACCGGATAGACAGGAGCGGGCGCGCCGCAGATTTCACAGGCTGCCGGGAATGCGAGAGAAAGCAAGGATTCCACCCATGGCGCAGGCATCACGAGGCCACTATAACACCCGCATTCTTTGTTTGTCTAGCGTTCATGATTCGGTATAATGAAATTACTGAGCTTTCACCAAATGAACACTCAAAGACAAAAAACAATCCTGAAAAACCTCCCCAAGGTCCTGGCCGTACTCAAGGAAGAGGCAAGGCAGTGGAAGGAGCCCGTGGCCGGCACGTTCGCACACGGTGAAAACGCCGTTTTCAAAGTGCTTATTTCCACTGTTTTGAGCCTGAGAACCAAAGACGCGACGACCCAGGAAGCAAGCCATCGCCTGTTTGCAAGCGCCGACAACCCCGCAAAAATGCTTCAATTGAGCGCCTCGGAAATAGAACGCTTGATTTATCCGGTGGGTTTTTACAGGACAAAAGCGAAGAACGTTCTCGGAATCTGCCGCACGCTGCTTGAAAAGTTTGCAGGCCGGGTCCCGGACGATTTGGACACACTATTGAGCTTGAAGGGCGTCGGCCGCAAGACCGCGAATCTTGTCGTCACCGTGGGTTTTCGCAAGCCGGGCATCTGCGTGGACACACATGTTCACCGCATTTGCAACCGGTGGGGGCTTGTGAAAACAAAGACGCCCGCAGAAACCGAGAAGGAGCTGAGGCGTGTGCTGCCTGCGCGGCATTGGGTTACTTTTAACGGCCTTTTGGTGGCCTACGGGCAAAATCTGTGCGTGCCGGTATCTCCCTTTTGCTCCCGTTGCAGGATTTATCGCATTTGTCCGAGGCTCGGCGTCCAAAAAAATCGTTAAAAGACAACTTGGACATGATATACTGGCTTTTCAATTTATGGCGGGAATAAGAAGCAGGACAATTAAAAAAGAGGGGCGCCCCTGGGGCCGGTATGAGATTCTGCTGAAAGAACCGGGGGTGCAGGTTAAGCGCATCGAAGTAAATCCGAAGTCGAGGTTTAGCCTGCAGAAGCACAGCCGTCGCTCCGAAAAATGGATCGTCATAGCGGGAAAAGGCGCCGCGACGCTCGGCGAAAAGACAGTTTCCCTGAAACCGGGGTCTTTTTTAGATATTCCGCGCGGGCTTATTCATCGTGTGCGCAATAATGGCTTGAAACCGCTGGTGTTGATTGAGGTGCAGTTTGGCAGTTATTTGGGCGAAGATGATGTTGTGCGCTTGGAAGATGATTTTGGAAGGTGTTGATTAACGTTGGCATGAGGCCGGCCAGCTTCCCCGTTCTTTTTATTCTGACGCTTTTTGTCCTGAACGGTTGCGCGAAGGCCCCCCGGTCTATGATGGGGGCCGCAGGCTCCGTCCCTCCGTCTTCTGAGGCCTATGGCTTGTATCACACGGTCGTCCGTGGTGAGACACTCTATCGGATCTCCAAGAAGTACAATGTGGATATGGGTGAACTCATGCGCGCAAACCACCTCTATAGCCCAAACGCGCTTGCCTCCGACCAAAAACTGTATATCCCAGGCGCCGCCGTGCCGCCGCCTTTTCAACCTGCTTATCGGGCGGCGGTCCCTCAAAACATCCGGGATTTAGTGGGTCCGAGAAACTCTTCATCGGATTGGAGGACCCTCACCGTCCATCATAGCGCCACGACGCAGGGAAGCGCCCGGCTTTTTGACCGTGACCACCACCGCCGCCGGATGGGCGGTCTTTTTTATCATTTTGTGATCGGCAATGGCACGAACACCGGCGATGGGGAGATCGAGGTGGGTTGGCGCTGGAAAAAACAGGTGAAGGCCAGCCGCCCGAATGATATTCAGATTTGTCTTGTGGGAAACTTTGATAAAGAATATGTCTCCAAAGCGCAATTCAATGGCCTGGCGGACCTTATGGGCGTTTTAAAAGAGCAGTATTCGATTCCTTTGAGCGCCATCCGCAAACACGGAGACATTCGAGGCAAACACACGAATTGCCCCGGCAAGCATTTTCCGTTTGATAGGTTGATGGCACGCCTTGCCAATGACTCAAGATAAGATTGTCAATGCGAAAGACGATGCCCAGATCCGCATCGCCGCCAAGATCCTTTCCGAGGGCGGCGTCGTAGCTTTTCCCACCGAAACCGTTTACGGCCTCGGCGCCGACGTTTTCAATGAAAAAGCGGTGTGCAAAATCTTTGAAATCAAAAAACGCCCGTCATTCGATCCGTTGATAGTCCACGTTTCCGACCCCGCGGAGGCGTCGCTTTTATGGACGGATATCCCGCCGCTGGCTTCGCAGCTCATCCGATATTTTTGGCCGGGGCCTCTCACGCTTGTTTTGCCAAAGAAGGCCGCCGTACCGGACGTTGTCACTTCAGGGCTTCCGACAGTTGCCGTGCGCATGCCAAGAAATGACGCAGCCCTCAAATTGATTCGGTATTTGGGCCATCCGATCGCCGCGCCCAGCGCAAACCTTTTCGGCTACACAAGTCCAACGACCGCGCAGGCGGTATTCGAGGATTTGGGGGAGGGCGTGGAGATGATTTTGGATGATGGTCCCGTGCCGGTGGGACTTGAATCCACGGTTTTGAAAATAGAGGGTACGCTCTGCCGCCTGCTTCGTCCCGGCGGGGTTTCGTTGGAGGAGATAGAAAAATGGGCGCCGGTGGTTTCAACCGATTCGCCGCCGGCCGGTGTTTATGAATCGCCGGGGCTTCTCAGAAGCCATTACGCGCCGTGGACGGCGTTCACGCTTTTTGAAGGCTCCTCCGAAGAACTTTTGAAAGAATTAAAACAGTTGGAAGAAACGCTGAAGGAAAAAGAACTCCCGCTTCCGAGGATCGGCCTGCTTTCTTTTTTTGAGAAACCCAAGTCCTCCTTTTTCGAGGCGGTTGAGGTTTTGAGCGCGAAAAAGGATTTGGTAGAGGCGGCGTCGAATCTCTTTCAAGCGATTCGTAAACTTGATAAAATGCATCTGGATTTGATAGTGGCCCTTAAAACGCCGCGTGAAGGGATAGGGTTTGCAATCATGGACCGCCTTGAAAAGGCAAGTTCCGGCAAGAAAGGCTTTCAGGATTTTCTGGAAAACTGGAAACGGTGAATACTTCCACAGTTTGGGAAACAAGTTTGCCGCTGCCTCTCGTGAACCGCGGCAAAGTGCGCGATATTTACGCGGTGGGCGCAGACAAGCTTTTGATCGTGACTTCGGACCGCTTGAGTGCGTTCGACGTGGTGTTGCCGACCCCGATCCCGGACAAAGGGAAAGTTTTAAATCAGATTTCTCTGTATTGGTTCGAAAAGTTTAAACAAATAGTTCCCAACCACATTCTCACGGCCGATGCGGACCGCATGGGTTTGGATCCCAAGGTACTCAAGGATTTTGGTTCTTCTTTGGCTGGCCGCTCAATCCTCGTGCGCCGCGCGAAGCCTTTGCCGGTGGAGTGCGTGGTCCGCGGGTTTATTGCCGGTTCCGGGTGGAAGGATTATTTGAAGACCGGAAAAGTGTGCGGCCATGCACTGCCGAAAGGGCTTGTGCAGTGCCAGGAATTGTCCGAGCCTCTGTTCACGCCCGCGACCAAGGCCACCGTCGGGCATGACATGAATATCAGTTTCGAAGAAACCGTAAAACTCACCGGCGATAAGATTGCCGAACAAGTGAGGGATCTGTCAATTAAGATTTATAAAGAAGGCGTAAAATACGCCAAGGCCTGTAACATTCTGATTGCCGACACCAAATTCGAATTCGGCCAGCTGGACGGCCGGCTTATTTTAATCGACGAAGTGCTGACGCCCGACAGCTCCCGTTTCTGGCCGAAGGAAACTTACAAACCCGGCCAGGACCAGCCGAGCCTCGACAAGCAGATCGTAAGAAATTACCTTCTGGAATCCGGCTGGAAACAGACGCCGCCCGGCCCCGAACTTCCGCCGAGGATCGCC
>Ga0155276_156_pt1 | contig 22048 bp, 22 predicted proteins | sample RifCSPhighO2_02_FD_106244 | JGI IMG/M metagenome (GOLD analysis project Ga0155276, IMG submission 106244) | Omnitrophica bacterium RIFCSPHIGHO2_02_FULL_51_18 | reverse complement strand
CCGAAATTGGCAAGCTTTCTTGCAACAGGCGGCATTCTCATTTCGCTGGTCCTGACCGTCTTTATGTTTAATTTCCACATCCATGCCACGCTTCTGCCCGCGGAATCAGGTTACCTATGGATCGACAACATTGCGGGGCTTCGGGTGGAGTTTGGATATTTGATAGACCGTTTGTCGCTTTTAATGCTTTTGGTGGTCACGGGTGTCGGTAGTTGCATTTTCTTTTATTCGGCGGGTTACATGAAGGGCGATGAAAGTTTTCCGCGCTACTTTGCGTCGCTTTCGTTTTTCGCGTTTTCGATGATCGGGGTTGTTCTTTCCAATAATCTTTTGATGCTTTTTATGTTCTGGGAACTCGTAGCGGTAAGCTCCTATCTTTTGATCGGCTTTTGGTTCCAGAAACCGTCCGCGGCGGACGCAGGCAATAAGGCGTTTATTGTAAACCGTGTGGGTGATTTCGGGTTTGTGATAGGCATTATCTATATTTGGATGCTTTCGGGTACCGGCGGCGCCCAGAGAACCTTTTCCTTCACGGAATTGTCAGCGCTTCTGCCAGAGCTTGCCGCCAATGGTCTCCTGTCGCAAGGAGCGCTCGTTATCGCATCGCTTCTTGTTTTCTGCGGGGTTGTAGGCAAATCCGCGCAATTTCCCCTTTATATCTGGCTGCCGGACGCCATGGAAGGCCCGACGCCGGTCAGCGCACTCATCCACGCGGCGACGATGGTGGCGGCGGGCGTATACCTCCTGGCGCGCACTTTTTTCCTTGTCGGCGGATCTCCGGAAGCATTGCATGTCATCGCGAATATCGGTGCGTTGACGGCCTTCCTGGCGGCACTCCTCGCCATCGTCCAAAATGACATCAAAAAAATTCTTGCCTACTCCACGATCAGCCAATTGGGTTTCATGGTCATGGCGCTGGGGCTTGGCGGACCGACACCCGCGATGTACCACCTCACCACGCACGCATTCTTTAAAGCGCTTCTCTTTCTGGGAGCCGGCGCCATGATTCATGCGCTCCACACGCAGGATATCTGGGAAATGGGCGGGCTTTTAAAAAAGATGCCTGTCACGGCTGTCACATTTCTCATCGGCACCGCGGCGCTCTGCGGAATTCCGCCGCTCTCAGGATTTTTCTCAAAAGACGAAATACTAACACTGGCTTATGAGCACGCGCCGGTGCTTTTTGCGGCGGCCCTTTTCACGGCAGGACTCACGGCGTTTTACATGACACGCACAATCTGGATCGCAGTGCTGGGGCCTGCGAAGATCAATAAGCACAGTCACGGGCAGGAAGCACCCGCCATAATGAAGCTTCCCCTTGTGATCTTAGCGTTCTTTTCCATTGTGGCGGGTTTTATAGGAATTCCAGAATTCATCACCGGCGAACACGCTCACGGCATGCATTTGAACCTCACGGTGGCCGCCGGCTCTGTTTTGGCGGCGACGCTCGGGATTGCGGCAGGAACTCTCATGTATGCGAAAACCAAACCCAAGGAAGACCCGCTGGTAAGAATCCTGGGCAAGATCTATGAAGTGCTGGTGCAGAAATATTACCTCGATGATCTTTTTTTAAGTCTCGCAGACTTCTTTCAAAATCTCGCCGCGAAAATCTTGTTCTGGTTTGACTGGAACGTGATCATCCAAAAAGGCGTGAACGGTGCCGCCTCCTCCATCTCAGGCCTTGGGTCGTTTTTACGCCGCGCGCAGACGGGTTTTGTGCAAACCTACGCGATGGTATTTAGTTTCGGCGTTCTCGCGCTCACTTACTTTTTTATGGCAAGAGGCCGCTAGCTTGCCCATCCTTGGCCCCATTTCCTGGGTTCTTCTTTCTCCTGTCCTTGGCGCTTCGTTCCTCTTCTTTGTGCCAAAGGAAAAAAAAGAAATACTAAAAACTATTTCCGTCATCTCCGTTGCGTCATCCCTGTTTTTTGCGGTATTCGCGTTTCTTAAATATGATAGGAATGAGGCCGGATACCAATTCGTCGATAAAATCGACTGGGTGCCGTCGCTCGGGATCGCTTACCACGCGGGCGTTGACGGCATCAGCCTGGTCTTGCTTTTAATGACCGCAATCCTCGCATTTACGGGCGTCATCGTATCTTGTTCGGTGAAAGAGAGGCTTAAGGAATACCTGATCTTTTATCTGTTCCTGATCGCGGGCTGCTTCGGAGTATTAAGCGCGCTCAACATATTCTTCATGTACTTTTTTTATGAAACGGCCGTGGTCCCGGTCTTTCCTCTCATCGGTGTGTGGGGCTCCGGCAACAAAGAGTACGCGACGATGAAACTGACGCTCTATCTGACGCTCGGAGCAGTGTTGGCGTTTCTGGCGCTTCTGGCGCTTTATTTCGTGACGGGCCTCAATACGTTTGATTTTACGGTGATTGAGCAATACGTGACGAATAATCCGCTCCCGATTGATTTTCAACGCTGGGCATTCCCTCTCATTATGGTTGGTTTCGGCGTCATACTGACTCTTTGGCCGTTTCACACCTGGTCGCCGATGGGTTATGCAGCCGCACCCACTTCGGTCAGCATGCTCCATGCCGGCGTCTTAAAAAAACTCGGCGCCTATCTCATCCTGCGGCTCGGGATCTCACTCATGCCCGAGGGCGCCAAAATCTGGATGCCCACTGTGGCATGGATCGCGGTCATCAATATCGTGTATTGCGGACTCGTGGCTTTTTCCCAGAAAGATATAAAATTCATCCTCGGGTATTCAAGCTGCAGTCATATGGGATACATTCTCCTCGGCCTTGCCTGTCTCACGCCGATTGCTTTAAACGGCACCGTATTTTTCATGTTTGCGCACGGCATCATGGCGGCCCTTGGATTCGCGCTCGTTGGATTTATATACGATCAAACCCACACGCGGATGCTTGAAGACTGGGGCGGCTTCGGCAAAAAAATCCCTTTTATCGCGGCACTGTTCACCCTAATGTCGATGGCTTCGGTGGGGTTGCCCGGTTTTGCCAACTTCATCGGAGAATTCATGATACTTCTCGGAGCCTGGGACAAATACCGCGGGCCCGCCATTTTTGCCGTGGCCGGGTTTGTGATTACAGCCGGTTACATGCTTAAAACCGTGCGCGCGACCATGCAGGGGCCTTTCAATGCCCGCTGGGACAATCTAAGCGACGCGAAAGGGATTCAAAAAGCGCCTTATTTATTGCTTATCCTCCTGCTTATTGGCGTAGGATTTCTGCCGATGCTTCTTCTGCCTTCCATTGCCTCGGGCACCGCGCCAATCCTTAAGCGCTTAGGAAGTGCCGCCGAAGATCCCGCGGACAAATCGATCGTTTTTGCGGCTTACCCGTTGCCGCAAGGGACTTCGCCCGACCTCTCCATCATCCACACTCCCGTAAAAAGCGAAGGGAGCGCGTCTTAATGACCCTCGATATCCAGTGGTCCTTATTCAGAACTGAAATCGGCCTTGTGCTCCTGTCGCTTGGCGCGCTCGTGCTCAACCTCTTCCTAAAAGACAATGAAAAACGGGGAAAAACGCTTGCCACCCTTGCGATGGCGGGAGTCAGCATTCTTTTTATTGACCTATGCTTTCACTGGGGTCACTTCGGAACTTCCTTAAAAGGAACCCTGATTCAGGACGGAATTTCATTCTACTTTAAAATCCTGTTTTTCCTGTCGGCGTTTTTTGTATTGTTCATGGCCAGAGAATACCAGGGCCAACTGAAGAGGGGCTATGAAGAATTTACACTGCTCATTTTGTTCGCGCTCGTGGGGATGGTGTTCTTGGTGTCGGCGGGTGACTTTCTTTTATTCTTCGTCGCGCTTGAGACGCTCACGATCTGCATGGTCATCATGACCGCCTATTTAAGAGACAAGGAAAGTTCCATTGAAGCCGGCGTCAAATACCTGATCCTCGGCGCTCTCTCAACCGCCGTATTTCTCTATGGCTTGAGCTTCATTTATGGCTCAACGGGCACGACAGTTTATACGGATATTCAGGCAAAATTAACCGCGATGGAGAAAATTCCGGGCTCGTTTATCTTTGGAATGATTCTCGTGATCTCCTCGCTCGGATTTAAAATCGCGGCGGTGCCGTTTCAGCTATGGACACCGGATATCTACGAAGGAGCGCCCACACCTGTCACTGCTTACCTTGCGATCGGCTCGAAAGTAGCCGGCTTTGCGGCGCTTGTGAGGCTCATGTCTACGGTCTTCTCGCCCGCGCAACAAGAACTCACCACGCTATTAGGAGTCTTATCGGGGCTCACGATCCTTTACGGAAACTTGGGCGCAATCCCTCAGACAAATATCAAACGGCTTCTCGGTTATTCCAGCATCGGCCACGCGGGCTATCTTTTGATAGGCCTTGTCACCTTTTATTCTTCGGGAAAAGAAGCGCTCCTGTACTATCTTTTGAGTTACCTATTCAGCACTGGCGGGGCGTTTTTAGTGCTCGTGGCAATCGCCAATCACTTGAAGAAAGACGAAATCAGTGAGCTCGCTGGACTCTCGCAGAGATCTCCCGTTCTCGCCGCCGGAATGCTGCTGGCGCTTTTGTCGTTGGCGGGCGTGCCGCCGCTCGGAGGGTTTTTCGCGAAATTTTACCTTTTGTGGGCCGCCGTCAAATCGCATCACTTTTGGCTTGCCCTCATCGGCGTTTTGAACATCATCACTTCCCTGTATTATTACCTTAAAGTGGTCAAAGTGATGTACCTGGACCCGCCCGCGGACGAAATGCCGCTCCGGGTATCCTTCGAACAAAAAGCCATGCAATACATCGCCATCGCGGGGGTCCTTGTCTTAGGCATTTGGCCGGGGCCTTTCGTCAAACTCGCCCAGATAGCCTTTACGTCATCCTGAGGTGACAAAGTCACCGAAGGATCTCGTTTTTGAGATTCTTCGCTTCGCTCAGAATGACGCCCTGGACAGAATCCAGGCGGAAGCGCTGAAATAAACCACAAGCGTTTGTATGTCGCAAATCGCGAGCACTAAAGGACCCGAAGCGATCGCCGGATCGATCTTAAATTTACGAAAGATAATCGGGAGGCACAACCCGATCACTCCCGAGACAAAAATAGTGACGACCATTGAAAAGGCCAGCGCCGCGCCTAAGAGAACGCTGGTTTTCCATAAATAAGCGATCACGCCGACAACCGCCCCGCAGATCGCACCGATAAAAATACCGGCCGCCATTTCCATAAAGAAAATAGCGCTCAAGTCCCTGAAGCTTGCATTGCCAAGCACGATATTTCTCACGACGATCGTGGCGCCCTGAACGCCCGTGCTTTCCGAAAGCCCCAACACGACCGGCACAAATAAAAAAAGAACCGTGATCTGCGCGAAGCTGTGTTCAAAAAGTCCCAGTAAAAATGCGCAGAAAAGTCCGCTCGCAAGGCTCATCAAAAGCCAAGGCAGCCGGAGGCGCAGGATCCTAAACACCGAATGCGCTTTTATTTCCTCGGCACTGGTGCCGACGAGCTTGGCGATGTCGTCGCTGGCTTCTTCCTGGACCGCCTGAAGTGCCGTGTCCGCGCTAATAACACCTACAAGCCTCTGCTTCTCATTCACCACGGGCAGTCCGAGATACCGGTGACGCTCCAGGAGCTTCGCCACATCCGCCTGGGACATTCCGGTTTCCACCTGCACCACGGGACCTTTCAAGATCTCCGATACTTTCCTGTCGGGCGGATGGAAAATAAGGTCGCGGATCTGAATGACGCCCAATAGCCGTCGCTCGGCATCCACAGCATAAATATAAGAAACTTTGCCCTTTTTATTCTGTGAGACGGCTGACTGCAGGTACTCTGTCGCTTGTTTCAGCGTGAAATCGGCCGGGACTGAGAGATGCTCTTTCGACATCAGAGCGCCGGCCGTTCCCTCAGGGTAAGACAATACTTCGCGAATGTTCGCCGCTTGATCTGCCTTGACCCCCGAAAGGATTTTTTGGCCAAAATCCTCGGGTAGGTTTCTCAAAAGCTCGGCGGCCGTCTCCGAGCCAAGTTGCGCCACTACTTCTGTCATATAACCGACGCCGAGCTCCTCGGCGATTTCGGCCGCTTTGTTGGCCGGTCTGTCAACTATCTCGGAAACAGCCTGATTCAGGTCCGACTTCGAAAATATTTTCCACCGTTGGGCGTCAGTCAGCTTTTTCATAACTTGTCAATTTTGTCCTTAATATGACACAATAATAAAAATGATTCAACCGATATTGGTTAAAAATAAAAAACGGGGATGATTGTTCACCCCCGTTTTTTATTACAGTCTAACTTTGGAACTTAACCTATCGCAATCTTCCCTGTTTCTCCGGTGCGGATGCGCGTGACCTCTTCGAGATTCAACACAAAGATCTTTCCGCGCTGCCGGCATTAAACCCAAACCAGCCAAACCACAAAAGGCCGGCTCCGAGCACCGCAAACGGCAGATTGTGAGGGGGTGACATCTTATTGGGGTAACTTATCGGGTGGTTTGGGTGTATCTTTGTTTGGATTCTTTGATGATTTTAAGGCGGGAAACGATTAAGCTTTGACCTTTTTCGGGATCCGCATCCTGTAAAAGGACTTCCAGACGAAGAACAGCCCCACTAGAAATAAGACGGCCCCGCAGGCGCGTGTTGTCGCCGGGTTCATCTTGATCGCGATCTCGACGGCAAGCATGCCGAAGAGGGTCGAGAATTTGATGATCGGGTTGAGGGATACCGAGGTGGTGTCCTTGAAGGGATCTCCTACGGTGTCGCCGACGATGGTCGCGGCATGGACGGGGGTGTTCTTCTCCCCGAAGTCGACCTCGACGAGCTTCTTCGCGTTGTCCCAGGAGCCACCGGCGTTTGCCATATACATCGCTTGGAAGAGCCCGAAGACCGCGATCGCCAAGAGGTAGGCAATGAAGAAATACGGGTCGAAGAGAGCGAAGGCGAGCGTAAACGAGAGGAGACCCAGGAAAATGTTCCACATCCCCTTCTGGGCATACTCGGTGCAGATCCGCACGACCGTGATCGAATCCTCGCGCTTAGCCTCCTTTATATCAAGATTCATGTTCTTCTTGATGTACTCGACGGCGGAGTAGGCCCCGGTGGTGACAGCCTGGATCGAAGCCCCGCAGAACCAGTAGATCACCGCCCCGCCGCACAAGAATCCGAGCAGGATAGGCGACGCCGTGAGTGAAAGCTTTTCATGCAACAGGATCTCCCCGATGTTGTCGGGAACTGGTCCGCCCGCCGCGGCGGCGACGGCCCCGGCGCGGAGATGCTCCTGAAGAAGAAGGATGATCGAGAAAATCATCGTGGTCGCTCCCGCGACGGCCGTGGCGATAAGAACGGGTTTTGCCGTCGCCTTAAAGGTATTACCGGCCGAGTCGTTGGCCTCGAGGTAGTGCTTGCCCGCCTTGAAGTCGGGCTTGAAACCAAAGTCCCTCTCGATCTCCTTTTCGATGCCGGGGATCGACTCGGTCTGGGACAATTCGAAAATCGATTGAGCGTTGTCCGTGACAGGGCCGTAAGAGTCCACCGCGATGTTCACCGGGCCCATGCAGAGGAAACCGTAGGCGACCAGACCGAAAGCGAAGACCGAGGCGTGGGGCATCAAGTTCTGAAGTCCCATCCCCGAGATCAGGTAGGCCACGAACATCAAGCCCGCGATGAGGATACCCTTCCAGAAGGCGGAGAAGGAACCCGCCACGATCCCCGAGAGGATCGTCAGGGAAGCCCCTCCCTCGCGCGAAGCCGTCACGATCTCATGAACATGCTTGGAGTGAGAGGAGGTGAAAATTTTGGTAAACTCCGGGATGAGGAAGGCCCCCAGCGTCCCGCAGGCGATGATTGAGGCAAGCTTCCACCAGAGCGTCGGATCCGGGAGGTCGCCGATGAGAAGGTACGACATCCCGTAAGAGGTGGAGATGCAGAGGGTCGTCGCGATCATGATCAAGCGCGTCAGGGGCTCCTCGAAATTAAACTCTTTCAGTCCCTTGTACTTACGTTCGGAGATGATCTTGTTGATGAAGTAGGAAACGCCCGACATGAAGTCCATCAGGAAGCGCATGGCGAAGATCCAGACGATGAGCTTGGCCTGAAGCGTCGGGTCCTTCACCGCGAGGGTGATGAACGAGATGAGCGCGACTCCGGTGACGCCGTAGGTCTCGAAGCCGTCGGCGGTCGGTCCCACTGAGTCGCCGGCGTTGTCGCCCGCGCAGTCGGCGATGACGCCCGGGTTGCGCGGATCGTCCTCTTTGACATGAAAAACGATCTTCATAAGATCGGAGCCTATATCGGCAATCTTGGTGAAGATGCCGCCCGCGATCCGGAGGACGCTCGCTCCGAGCGATTCCCCGATAGCAAATCCAAGAAAACAGTAGCCGACGATATCGCGCGGCACAAAAAGAAGGATGATCACCATCATCACAAGCTCAACGGAGATCAAGAAAAGCCCGACAGACATCCCCGCGCGTAAAGGAATATTGACGACATCCCAGGGCACACCGCGTAGAGAAACAAAGGCGGTCCGGGCGTTGGCATAGGTGTTGACTCGGATCCCGTAAAAGGCGACGAGGGTCGAGCCTGCCATGCCGACGACGGAGAAGAAAAGAACAAGCCCCAAGGTCGTCATGGACTCGTGCTTGAGTCCGACGAAGTAATAGGACATCGCCAAGGCGATGATGCCGAAGAGCATCGCCAGGAACTTCGCCTGCTGTTTGAGGTAGGTCGTGCAGGTTTGGAAGATCGTCTCCGCCACATCGAGCATCGACCGGTGGGCGGGAAGGGACTTGATCTTAATAAACTGGTAGAGAGACAAACCCACCGTCCCGAGGATCACCATCGCGCCATAAAAGAGGATCTGGAAACCGGTGAGCCCTCCAAACAAATTGAAGCGTCCCTCGTGGAGATCCGGAATTTTGAGATCCGCTTCGCTTGCTAAAGCAACCCCCTGACTCGTAAAAAGCGCAGCGATAACTATAAACCGACGAAAGAAGTTCTTCATATGCCCTCGAATGATATTGATGCTGAAAGGAAGGTATATTAGCGTAGCTGCAAAAAAATTACCACAATTCTCTCGGTTTCGGCTTAAAGACTTAGGCTCAGGATAGCCGCGAGCGCGATCCGGTAGACGCCAAAAAGCGTGAAACTGAATTTTTTTACGAACCTGATAAAAAACTTAATAGCCCCGATCGCCACGACAAAAGACACCGCGAAACCCGCCGTTAAAAGGCCGAACTGTGAGTCCGAAAAGGCATTGCCTGACCTTAAAAGATCGTATGCAGTGGCCGCAAGGATCGTCGGCACGGCCAGTAAAAATGAAAATTCAACGATCACCTTCCGGTCCAGTCCCAACATCAATCCCCCAATGATCGTCGCGGCCGACCTCGAAACACCTGGAATCACCGCCAGAGACTGGAAAAGTCCTATGAAAAAACAGTGCTGGTAAGAAATATTTTCCAGTTCAGCGGACCCGGTTTTTCTCGCGTCATAAAAGCGTTCGAAAATGATCAAGAACAAACCTCCCAGGAATAAGGACCCCAATACCACAGGAATACTGTCAAGAAACACATGCTTGATCAGTTTATAGAGAAGAAAACCTACGACAGCAGTCGGAAGAAACGCCACGCACAAGCGCTTCAATACCTTAAAATTCATAAACGCGGACTTCCCGTACAAAACCAACACGGCCAAAATAGCCCCGACTTGTATCGCAATATCAAAACTGGATAAGAACGCCGTGGAGGATATCTTAAGAAGCCTGGAAGCCAGAATCAGGTGGCCCGTTGAAGAAACCGGCAAAAATTCAGTCAAACCTTCGACGATACCGAGAATAACCGCGTGAATAAAAGTCATAGCCGGTAAAGTCTACCGTGAAAAAACGCAAAAATCAATTTATACAGCTAGGGCTTTTTCATCAGACTGCTAGCTGCTTCTCGATTGTTTGCACCAGTTGATCCATACTGATGGGTTTCGTCAGATACGCGCAGGCGCCGACCTGATAGGCTTTTTTTATGTCCTGTTCCTCCGCCAGCGCTGAAATCACAATCACAGGCACATTCTGGGTCCGGGACCTTTTCTTGAACGCGTCACAAAACCAATAACCAGAAAATATCGGCATGCAGATATCGAGTAAAATGACATCCACCTTCTCCTGGTTGGACTTCTGAATCGCATCAAGCCCGTTGTAAGCCGTGATCACCTTATAATGATGGTGTTTCAGCATCTCCTCAAGCAGCATCCGGATCTCCGGATCATCGTCCACCACCAGGACGCTCTTTTCGGCCGCGGTTTCCACCTTAAAAAGGCCTCCCCAAAAAGTAACCTTGCCCGTATTCGACGCCCAAACTTTTCAACACTTCCATGTCTTCACGGGTTTCTATCCCTTCCGCAATCACTTCCACGCGAAGCGCCCCGGTAACCTTTAAAACGCGCCTGAGTGAGCGCAAGCACCATTTATTTTTGGAAACGCCGTTCACCCATTTCTTGTCGATCTTCACGACGTCCGGCTCCAGTAAAATCAGGCTCTCGAGGCAGCTGCGGCCGAATCCTACATCATCGATCGCAACCAGGATGCCGGCGTCCTTGAAATTCTTTACCGCGTCGGTCAGGTACGAAGGGTCGCCGATAATCTGCTGTTCGCTGATTTCAATGCAGCAGTTTTCAACATCATGCGCCGTTTGAAAAGGCTCGATCAGATTCCGGACCGGAATATCAATGAGCGTGGAAGGAAATAAATTAAAATGGCGCCTGTAACTCTTCGGCAGCGCGCTGCCGACCTGGATGCTGTTTTTCAGACACTGCCTGTCCACGAGCGTCAGGATATTATTTTCGAGACAGACTCTGAAAAAATCGTCCGGCATTTCCATGCCCGGCAGGGAAAAGCGGCTCAAGAACTCATAGCCTACTTTCTGCATGTTCTGAAGACGGAAAATGGGCTGCTTAAGCACACGGTAACTCTGTTCGCGGCGGAGCGCCGCGAGGATATTTTCAAGCGATGTCCCTTCTCCCGGCGCTTCCGCTTTGTCCCCGTATTCGCAGGAAAGCCGGTTTTTGCCTCCGTCCTTGCTTCTGTACAGCACCACGTGGGTCCTCGCCAAAAGTTCATCGATGGACACGATGTCCGGCGAGACCGCCACGAGCCCCAGACTCGCGGTGATCTTAAAATGAGTGTCCAACGACAATGAAATCAAGGTGCCCGAAACGACGCGGCGGATCTTCTCGGCGACCCTCACGCCTTCCGCGAGCCTTGTTTGCGGCATTAAAATCAAAAACTCATCGCCCCCGATTCTTGCCACATAATCCGTGACGCGCACCGACAATTTTAATTTCTCGCTGATCTCCTTTAAAACGACATCGCCGACCGCGTGCCCCAGCGTGTCATTGACCTGCTTGAAATCATCCAGATCCAGAATCAGCGCCAAGAGGTCAGATTCTTCCCGGTGGGCGCGTTGGATTTCCCGTGACAACGCATCCTGGAGCCCCCGGCGGTTCAAAAGCTCCGTGAGGGGGTCTAGCTGTACGAGTCTTTCGAGCCGCTCGTTCGCGGTCCGCAGCTCCTGTGTCACCTGATCGAGCTTGACACGGATCTTGCTTCTTTCGATCGCGTGAAGCGCCGCGCGGACAAACATATAGGAGTTCATCTGCCCTTTCACCAAATAATCCTGTGCGCCTCTGCGGACCGCCTCGAGCGCACGCTCCTGGTCATTTACGGCCGTCAGCACAACAATCGGAATGTGCCGGCTCCCGGTCTGCAAACTCACAAGCGTTTCCATGCCCAGGCAATCCGGCAGGGAAAGATCAAGCACGATCAGGTCCACTTCCTTTTTCTTCAGCTGTTCCAGGCCCTCGTCCAACCGGTGCGCATAATGAAACCGAAATTTCGGCGAGGAACCGTTGGCCTGCACCAGGATATCCTGCAAAAGAAGGATGTCGTCGGGATTATCCTCTATCAATAAAACATTGATCGCTTTATTTTTCATGGGAGTCCACCGTCTGCGGCTCTATCCGCGATTCAATGCCCGTTGGCAGCGTAACCACAAACGTGGAGCCCTGACCAGGAGCGCTTCTGGCCGTAATCTGTCCTCCGTGTCTCAAAACAATTCTCTGACAAATCGCTAAGCCTATGCCGCTGCCCTCATATTCGCCCCAGCCGTGAAGCCGCTCAAAAGGCTTAAAGATTCTCCCAAGCTCCTTCTCCTCAAAACCGATGCCGTTGTCCTGAAACCGGATTTCAATCGAGCCATTTTCCAATAAACGGCTTGCAATCGATAGGGATGGCGTCACCCCTTTCGTGCGAAACTTCAGTGCGTTCGATATTAAATTCTGAAACAGTTGATACATTTGCGAACGGTCCGCACGGACTGCTGAAAGCGTATCCGATTCCACCCGCGCGCCCGTTTTTTCCAGGCGAATTTCCAGGTCCGACAAAACTTCATCCAAGACTCTTCTCAAATCCACGGTTTCTAAATAAGGCTTCTTCGTCGTGATGCGCGATAAATTCAGAAGCGCTTGCACGAGCTGCGTCATGCGCCGGGCGGAATTTTGCATTCTTTCCAGATAGTCTCTGGCCTTCGTATCCAAATTTCCGCCCTTATGGGCCTTCAACAGCTCGCTGAAACTGATGATTTTCTGAAGCGGCTCCTGTAAATCATGGGAGGCAAGGTACGTAAAGACTTCCATCTGCTCTTTCTCGACGTTATAGCGTGCCAACGCTTCCCGGTTCTTTATTAATTCCATTTGGGCCGATTGGGTGTTCGTGATATCCTCAGAAATGCCCAGCAAATACCTGGGATTCCCCTCTTCGTCCAGAATCGGTATTTTCTTCGTATGCAGGATGCGCGTGCCCTTAAAGCGCGTATGGATCGGTTCTTCGGAGATGTCCACGAGTTTTTTACCTTCGAGCACGGTGCGGTCTTTGGACGTGAAAAAATCAGCTTCCTCTTTCGGAAAAAAATCGTAATCATTCTTCCCGATCAGCTCTTGTCTCGTATACCCCAAAAGCTCCTCACCGGCCTTGTTGAAACGCACAAAACGAAGGTCCTTCGCGTCTTTGATAAAAATCATGTGAGGGATATTTTCGATGATGGAATCGAGGAACTTTAAACTCTCCCGATCAAGCTTCTCAGGGAACATGGCTTGAACCCCGGCGGAATTTGAAAAGGTTTTGGGAGGAACTTACTGCAACTTCCTTCGGCAGTCCGCAACGAAACGACAGCTCTTTGCGGCCACTTTGATCTTCAGCCTTCCTTTGGGGGATATCCGCGAGAGATACCATAAAGGCGTCACCATCAAAGTATACACTATATACTATATATTCTAACTCTAATCAGCTTTTTTTAAAAGAAATTACTAAATATGTAAGTGACTCTGAGTAAAAGAGTTAGGGTATATCTAGGGGTTAAGTGCCTATCTGCTGTTGGATCTTCGTAATAAGATCGTTCAGATTCACGGGCTTGGCAAACACGGGATTGGCAGAGGTGCCGGCGACCTCCATCTTGTCACCGGGCGCAATCAAGGCGGTGATGAAGAAAACAGGGATATTTTTTGTGACTTCATCTTCTCTTAAAATCATTGCGACTTCGGTGCCGTCCAATTTAGGCATCATGATGTCCAAAATGATAAGGTCGGGTTTTTCTTTCCGCGCTTTGCGTATCGCTTCGTCGCCGTCGCTTGCGACGACAACCTGGAAACCCCTTTTTTTCAGGACCGACTCAAACAGCAATATGCTGCCCGGCTCATCGTCCACCACTAAGATTTTTTTAGGCATACTCAAGGTATATTAGACCCTAAAGAGGTGAAGTCCGCAAGGGGAAAAACAAGGATCAGGCGACGAGGTGGCCGGGCTCTTCCTGAATGTGGTGCTTGATATTCTTGCCCTGTTCTATGAAAATCACGTCTTCGCTGACGTTGGTCGCATGATCCGCAATACGCTCGAGATTCCGGCTGATCAAAATGAGCGCCACGGCGCGTGTAATCGTCTTCGGGTCCTCCATCATGTAGGTCAAAAGCTCCCTGAAAAGCTGTTCATTGATTTTGTCCACCTCATCGTCGCTGCGGCAAACTTTCTGGGCCAATTCCGGATCGTGATGGACAAACGCCGTGATGCTGTCTTTGATCATTTTTTGCGCGATCGAAGCCATATTCGGAATGTCGATGAGAGGTTTAAGCTGGGGCTCTTTCAAAAGATGGAGCGCGGTCTCCGAAATATTCACAGCCTGGTCGGCCACCCGCTCAAGATCATTATCAATCTTAAGAACCGCCGTCAGAAGCCTCAAATCCCTCGCGGCCGGCTGTCGGAGTGCCAAAAGCCTGAGCGCATCCTCCTCTATCTCAATTTCAATGTGGTTGACCTTATTTTCTATTTCAAACACCTGTTCGGTTAAGGCCGGGTTTCTCTCCACGAGCGCACGGATCGATAGGCTGATCATTTCCTGCGCCCAGTCGGCCATTTTAAGGAGTCTTTGTTTTAAGTTCGTCAGCTCTTCGTCGAAATGTCTTTCCATCGATCGTCTCCCTTTCTTTTATTTTACCCCAATCTGCCCGTAATGTAATCTTCCGTCCGCTTGTCACGCGGAGCCGTAAATAGGGTCTGGGTGGCCCCAAATTCGATGAGCTCCCCCAAAAGCATGTAACCGGTCTCATCGGATACGCGCCCGGCCTGCTGCATGTTGTGGGTCACAATCACAATCGTGTAATTTTTCTTTAACTCCTGCATGAGCTCCTCGATTTTGGCCGTCGAAATCGGGTCAAGCGCCGAGCAGGGCTCGTCCATCAAAAGCACTTCGGGCTTCACAACCAAAAGCCTCGCGATGCAAAGCTTCTGCTGTTGTTCCAGCGAAAGATTCGTAGCCAAATGATTCAATTTATCTTTCAAGTCTTCCCATAAGAGAACGGATTTAAGGCTTTCTTCGGCGAACTTATAAAGAAATTCCTTGCTTTCACGGTATAGGTGATGAATTTTAAGGCCAAAAACGATGTTCTCGAAGATCGATATCGGAAACGGATTCGGCCGCTGGAAAACCATCCCGATTTTTTTACGAAGCTTCAAAAGGTCCGTGTCCGGGGCATAGATATTGCGATTTTCAAAATTCACTTCGCCCGTGATTTTCACCCCTTCCACGAGATCATTCATGCGGTTGAACACACGTAGAAGTGTGGATTTCCCGCATCCCGAAGGACCGATAATCGACGTGATCTTTTTTTCCGCTACGGAAAACTGGACATCTTTAAGCGCCTGAAAGCGCCCATAATATAAATTCAGATTTTTTGTGGTGAGTGCGAATTCTGCCATGTTTTAACCAAAACGCCCCGAAATATAGCCTTCCGTTCTTGAATCCGTCGGAGCCGTAAAAAGCTTGGCGGTTTCCCCTACTTCGATCAACTTGCCCATCAAAAAAAACGCCGTGCGATCGCCGACACGAGCGGCCTGCTTCGTGTTATTCGTAACAAGCACGATGGTGTATTGGCTTTTCAATTTCATCATCGCTTCCTCGATCTTGGCGGTTGAAATCGGGTCGAGCCCCGAGCAGGGCTCATCAAACAAAATCACGTCAGGATTGAGCGCGAGTGTACGGGCGATGCAAAGCCGCTGCTGCTGGCCGCCCGACAATTTCGGCGCCTCTTCCTCCAGCCTATCCTTCACTTCATCCCAAAGATAGGCGTCCGTAAGCGCCTTTTCAGCGATGCGGGAAAGTTTTTTCCTATCGTTCACGCCTTGCCGGCGCAGTCCATAAACAATATTCTCAAACACCGTCATGGGGAGCGGCATCGGCAGCGCAAAAATCACGCCCACTTTCCGGCGCAAAATAACGGGATCGTACTCCTTGTAAATATCCCGGCCGTCCAATAACACACGGCCCGTCATCTGAAAGCTTTGAGTGAGATCATTGAGGCGGTTCAGCGTTCTTAAGAGCGTGGTCTTGCCGGAATTAGCCGGACCTATCACGCTTAGGATTTCGTTCGATACGATGGAAAGGTTGACGTTGTCCAGCGCACCATGATTTGAGAAGCTGGCGGTCAGATTTTGAATCTCGATTTTCACCCCATCCCCTGATTGGTTCGCGGATGCGAACCGATCCTTCAGATCGTTGCAATCAGGGGATGGGGTCACCATTTTTTCTTGCTCCGGAAATGCGAGCGGATCGTGATGGCAATCAAATTCATGAGCAGCACAATCACTAAAAGCACAAAGGCGGTGCCATACCGGATTTTCACGTCAACATTCGGCACCTGGGTGGAAAGCACGTACAGATGATACGGCAGTGCCATCGCCTGATCAAAAATGCTTTGCGGAAGCCGCGGAAGATAAAACGCGGCGACCGTAAAAAGAATCGGCGCCGTTTCACCGGCCGCCCGGCCTATTCCCAGGATCGTGCCGGTCAAAATGCCCGGCAGCGCATGGGGAAGCACGGCATGGCGAATCGTCTGAAGCTTCGTGGCTCCAAGCGAAAGGCTGACTTCGCGGAATGCTCCAGGCACCGCGTCAATCGCCTCTCTGGACGAGGTGATAATCACCGGCAAAATCATGATGCCGAGCGTCAACGATCCCGAAAGAATCGACGCGCCAAATTTAAAAAAACTCACAAAAAGCGCGAAACCGAAAAGACCGAATACCACCGACGGCACGCCGGCGATGTTGATGATCGCAAGCCGAATCGCGCGGTTAAGCCATGTGTCCTGTGAGTATTCACTTAAATAAATCGCGGCAAAAAGCCCCAGCGGCAACGCGAATAAAATCGCCCCGGCTACAAGGTAAAATGTTCCGACGATCGCAGGTAAAATACCGCCTGCCCGCATGCCCTGCTTGGGCATCGCCGTCAAAAACTCCCAGGAAATCGCGCCAATCCCGTTTTTCACAATCAGAAACATCACAAAAAGCACCGGCAACACGACAAAAAGCGTCATGACAAACAAAACAAAAAACGCTATTTTTTGAGCCAGCGGCGGGGGAAATTTCATTTTCTTTTGCGGTGAATCATAAAATCCGCGGTCATATTGATCGCGAACGTGATTAAAAACAAGACGATGCCGATGGAAAAAAGAGCGAAATAATGGTCGCTGCCCTGGACCGTCTCGCCCATCTCGGCCGCGATCGTCGCCGTGAGAGTGCGGGCCGGAGAAAAAATACCCCTCGCCAGGGACGCTGAATTGCCGGTCACCATCATCACGGCCATCGTTTCGCCCACCACGCGGCCTATCCCAAGCATCACGGCTGCCAACATCCCGGATGAGCAGGCAGGAATCACCACCCGATAGATGGTTTGCCATCGGGTGGCCCCCAGCGCGTAGGCGCCTTCCTTGTAACTTTTTGGGACGGAATGAAGCGAATCTTCCGCGATCGACACGATTGTCGGCATCGCCATGAACGCTAGTATCACCGACCCGGAAAAGGCGGTCAGCCCCGTCGGGATATGAAAAAACTGTCTGGCCCACGGAACAATCGTGACAATCCCTATAAATCCCAAAACGACGCTTGGGATCGCAGCCAACAGTTCAATGCCTGATTTTAAAATTTCCTTGAGCTTGGGCGGCGCAACCTCCGCGATATAAATGGCCGCGCCAATACCGAGCGGGACCGCAAGAACGGCAGCGCCGGCCGTCACCAAAAGCGTTCCGTAAATGAGCGGTAAGATCCCGAATTCGGGGGGATCGGAAATCGGATACCAGGAGCGCCCTAACAAAAAATCGTGGAGATGGACCGTTTTAAATAAAAATACGCCCTCCTTGAGCAGGAAGAAAAAAATAAGCGTGACGACAAAAATAGACGCGATACCGCTCGTCTTGATGATGCCCTCGACAAGCGTCTCTTTGAACCGCCCGATTTTCAGCATTTGGGGTTATTTTTGAAAAGGCACAAAATCCATGCTCAGGACGATTTTTTGCCCTTCATCGGAGAGAATAAAATCGAGAAACCGCCGCGTCTGCTCGTTCGGCTCGCCGTTGGTATAGATGAAAAGGGGCCGCGAAATCGGGTAGCGGCCGCTGATCACGTCCTCCTCCGTGGGATCCACCGCCTCGGCGCCGGCGTCCTTGGCTATGGATACGGCCTTGTGGTCCTTGCCGATATACCCCATGCCGTAATAGCCGATCGCGGCGGGATTCTGAGTGATTTCGTCGGCGATCGCCTGGCTCGAAGGCAAAAGCAGCGCATCGGCTGAAAATTCTTCCTTTGATTTGGAATTGCCTTTTCTTAGGACATGCTCCTTGAAATACACATGCGTCCCGGAATTCACTTCACGCGACAGCACGACGATCCTCTGATCCAAACCGCCCGCGTCTTTCCAGTTCGTGATGTGTCCTGTGAAAATACCGGCCAGCTCGTCCAGCGTAAGCTCGGAAACGGGGTTCGAGGGATGGACGACAACCGCTAGACCGTCAAGTGCCACCTTGTATTCTTTGGGAGCGATCCCCTTCTTGGCGGCAAGGTCCATTTCCTTTGGCGTGATATTTCTTGAGCTCATCGCGACGTCGCAAGTGCCGTTTAAAAGCGCCGCGATCCCGGTGCCCGAACCGCCTCCTGTGACAGCAATAAACAGATCGGGATATTTCTCCATATAAGCCTCCGCCCAGGCCTGAACAAGATTCACCATCGTGTCGGAGCCTTTAATCTGCAACGAACCCTGCTTGGCAAAAACTACTGATAGGGGCATGGCCGCTAATAATGCCCATGTAAAAATTGATTTATAAATCACTCTGTGAATCATCTCTTCTCCTTACTGGCTCCAATATACATTCTTTCCATTAAGTTTCCATGAATGAATTATGAAGATTCTATGAAGAAGCCGAAGTTATTCGGCGGGAGTACTTGGGGAATCCGCAACCGGCGGCGTCAGGAGAAGCCTGGGATAAACCATTTCCCCACGGCTTAAATTGTGGTAGTGAAAATCGCGGGCCATCGCCTCAAACGCCGGCCTGGATTCCGGCTCAAGCGCGTAAACCGTAGACGCAAGAATGTTCGCAACATCCTCGCTTTCAAGGTAAGGGTTGTAAATTAAAATCTTATCGATATCGGAAACATATTCCTGCGGAGGCTTCCGGAATGGCACGCCATAACGGTAATAAAGGATGTAGGGCGCAAAAGCAGCCAGGAATTTTTCCTTCTTTGTCATGCTTTGGCGCCAGTCTTTCCCGGTAGCAAAACCCTCGGCATAGCCATAGGAAGAAACCCGCAGGCTCAACAGCAGAATCAAACCGGTGAATAAAACAAATTTTTTGGTTCTCATCCCCTAATTTTCATCCTAATCATTTCTTATCAAAATATCCGTCGATGCTCAGCCACTTCGCATGTTTCAGGAAGAAAAAAAGCGCCGCAAATACGAACCAAAGCCCGATATCAAGGATTAAAACCTTATCAAGCGGTAACGACGCCTTGTCCCCGAAACAGCCACACTCCGTAATCGGCAGCTTCCGCCATAGCGCCGAGCCCAGGGCGGCAATAAACGAGCAATTTAAAAGCCAAAGCACGCTGAGCGAAAAACGGGTCCACAGCCCTTTCAGAAGAAACACCCCGAGGATAAGCTCAACCCAGGGTATCGCCCCTGCGAAAGCCTTCGCGGTCCAACCTGAAAGGATTTTATACTTGTAGACCACCGCGAGGAAATTCTGATAGGGTTCCATAAGTTTCATAGCGCCCGAGACAATAAATACAAGCGCTAAACTCACCCTAAGCAGGAAGAAAAGCTTTTGTTTCACCCCACCACTCTAGCTTTTCAGGGGGGTTGCATCAATAAATATTATTTGCTTTTCCGGCGGCGAAAACAGTGAACCCAATGGTCATCCACAAGACCCATGGCCTGCATGAACGCATAGCAAATGGTGGAACCGACAAACCGAAACCCTCTTTTTTTAAGTTCCTGGCTCATGGAGTCGGAGATTTCGGTCCGTGGGGGCAGCTCTTTCATCGCCTTCCGGCGGTTTTTCACCGGCTTGTTCCCCACAAACTGCCAAATGTACTTGTCGAAACTGCCGAATTCTTTTTTGACAGCCAGGTAAGCCTTGGCGTTATCAATGATGGATTCGATCTTAAGGCGGTTGCGGATGATGCCGCCATTTTGAAGGAGTTGTTTGACTTTTGGACGGCCGTATCGCGCGATCTTTTCTGCGTCAAATCCGTCAAGCGCCTGGCGGTAATTTTCCCGCTTTTTCAATACCGTAAGCCAGCTTAAGCCCGCCTGCGCGCCCTCGAGGATCAGAAATTCAAAAAGCTTCCTGTCATTATGAACGGGACGACCCCACTCCTTGTCATGGTATTCAACATAGATTGGGTGTGACAAACACCATTCGCATCTTTTTGGAACTCTTGGAGAAGGGGGCATACAAACTTACTTGAGGATTTTTTTCCACTCCTCATCTGATTTGATTACGGGCTCCACTTTTTCCGTTTTTCCCGTCGTAGAGTCGTATATTTCGATTTTATCGGACGATTGGACTGTCAATAACCGGAGGATTTTCTGCCGAAGGGCTATCCTCTTTTCTCTCCAGGCGCTTCAGGCGCTTTTCTTCCTTTTTCTTCTTTTTCAGTTCTTCTCTTTTTTTCTTGTCGCTTTTAAAATACTGCCTCATCTTTAGGTCCTTTCTGAATGAAAAATCCCCCGCCCATGGTTATGAGCGGGGGATCTTTACGAACAAACGTTGATTAAAGCTTTACGACGTTTGCGGCTTGTTCGCCCTTGGGGCCCGAGGTGATATCAAAAGATACCCGCTGGCCTTCGGCCAACGTTTTAAAACCCTCGCCTTGAAGCGCCGAGAAATGGACGAACACGTCCTTCTTGCCGTCTTCAGGAGTGATAAATCCGTAGCCTTTTTGGTCGCTAAACCACTTGATTGTACCTTGCGTCATTGTCAATTTACTTCCTTCTACTCTACTTATTGGTTAATAAATGTCTTTGGCCTACTCCGCCAAAGGCAGATACGCCTTAGGTGGAAAAAACAAAAAAACCGCGAATTAAGTAGAGTCCGCGGTTTCTAAATCTTATTCTGTGTAAGCTTCAAAAACAACCCTATCTAACTACGAGAGGAAGTATAACACGCCTGCCTCAAATGTCAAGGCAAACGTGGGTCACTAGTTTTAGCGGCCGCTGCCCTTGCGTTTTGAGAAGCAGTCCTTGCAGTAAACAGGCCTGTCCCCGCTGGGTTTGAAAGGCACTTCGCACTCCTTCTGGCACTCCGCGCAAGTCGCCTTGAACATCTCCTTAGGTCCGCCAAATCCTCCACCACCCTGATACGCCATGTCATCTCCTTGTTTAGGTAATCATATCACGATAAGCCGCCCGATGTCGAGCCTAACTCATCATCCCGCTATACAGCCACCGCCACGCGGTGAATGATTTCTGAAAGATAGGATTGGTAAGGAATCCCCTTTGACCCGGCCAATCTCTTGATCCGACGGATGTCTTTGCTATTAACACGGATCGTGAGCGTCCTGTCCTTCTTTCTGGCGGCAATGGCGTCCGCCACTTCATGCAGTTCCTTGCCGGTCACAGGCACGAACTCATCACGCTCGATAGCGGCCATGATTCTTTTTTCCTCGGCATCCAACTTGATTTTTTTCATCCGGAACCTCCCTTTAAATATTTTCTCGTGTGCTTGCGGCTCGGAAAAGCCGTCTTGAGAAAATAAAAATTCTCGTCCTCTATGTACGGAATGACCCACGCATACCGCCGAAATTCAAAGATCATAAGCCGCTGGTGCCCTCTCCAAATATAGGGACAGACACTCATTTATTCAAAGGCAGACCAAGGAAATACAAAGTAAAGTGAAGCAGGCTGATAATTAGGTGTCTGTCCCTATTTATGTGAATTCGGATTCAATAAAAAGTTCGAGGTCTACGCGATAACCGTTTATATATTTCCCAAGGTTCGCGGAATGATCTTTGGCAATCTGCTCTAGTTCGCGGAGAGTGTAATTACGTACCCGTATCGGTCTGTTTATATCGGCCACTCTTTATGTCCTCAATAATTGCTCTGAGAACATCGGGACCGATATCCTCGTCTTCGACGGACCGCAGTAGCGCAGGAATAAGTTTATTGTTTTGAATAAAATAAGGGGTCACCTATGAACTAATAAGGGGTCACCTATGAAAGCTGACCTCAAGTAAAACTTTATAAATTATTTTCA
>Ga0155276_150_pt1 | contig 22195 bp, 24 predicted proteins | sample RifCSPhighO2_02_FD_106244 | JGI IMG/M metagenome (GOLD analysis project Ga0155276, IMG submission 106244) | Omnitrophica bacterium RIFCSPHIGHO2_02_FULL_51_18 | reverse complement strand
GAGCAAACTATCGTTAAACAAACGAAGTTCCCTCATCACAAAAGGCGACCATAGGGCGCCCAATCGCGCGATGCTTCGTGCGGTCGGGTTTAAGGACGAGGATTTTGAGAAACCGATCATTGGTCTCGCCAGCGCCTGGAGCGACTTGACCCCCTGCAATATGCATATAGACAAGCTCGCTGATAAAGCGCGTGAAGGCGCCAGAGCCGGCGGCGGGTTTCCTCTAACTTTTGGCACCATCACGGTTTCCGACGGCATTGCGATGGGCACCGAGGGGATGAAGTACTCGCTCGTGAGCCGCGAAGTTATCGCTGATTCCATTGAAGTCGTGGCGAATGCCCAGCGTTTTGACGGCCTTGTGGCCATCGGCGGCTGTGACAAGAATATGCCGGGTGCTTTGATGGCGATGGCGAGGCTCAACATTCCGAGCCTCTTCGTTTACGGAGGCACGATCAAACCCGGCAATGTTAACGGAAAAGACATAGACATTGTCAGCATTTTTGAGGCGGTGGGTGCCTATGACGCGAAGAAAATAAGCCTCGAAGAATTTAAAGCCATCGAGTGCAATGCCTGTCCCGGCGCCGGCTCCTGCGGCGGCATGTACACGGCCAACACGATGGCTTCGGCGATTGAGGCGCTCGGCATGAGTTTGCCGGGCAGTTCTTCGCGGGATGCTGAAAGCGGCGAGAAAAAAGAAGATTGTTTTAAGGCCGGCGAGCAGATCGAAGAGCTTATTCGGCAAAATATTCGCCCGCGCGACATCCTGACAAAAAAGGCGTTTGAGAACGCGATTGTGACGGGCATGGCGCTGGGCGGCTCGACGAACCTCGTGCTTCATCTTTTGGCGATTGCCAATGAAGCGAAGGTAAAACTCACGCTCAATGATTTTAACCGCATCGGCCGGAAAGTGCCGCATCTGGCGAATCTGAAGCCGAGCGGCCAATACGTGATGTCGGACTTGAATCGCTATGGCGGTGTTCCGGGCGTCATGAAAATGCTTCTGGAGGCTAAACTCATCCACGCGGATGCGCTCACGGTCACCGGGAAAACCATCGGCGAGAATCTTCACGAAACAAAACCTGTTTCCAATCCCGACATTGTCCGGCCCTTGTCCAATCCATTGTATCCGACCGCGCCGATGGTGATCTTGAAGGGAAATTTGGCCAAAGAGGGCGCGGTCGCAAAAATAGGGGGCCTCAAGGTTTTTCGCCACCGCGGCCCCGTGCGCGTGTTTGATTCCGAGGAAGAAGCGTTTCAGGCGATTGTCGGAAAGAAGGTAAGAAAAAACGACGTGATTGTGATCCGCTACGAAGGGCCGAAGGGCGGACCGGGCATGCGGGAAATGTTGTCAGTGACGGCCGCTTTGGTCGGTGAAGGCCTGGGCGGTTCCGTGGCGCTGGTCACCGACGGGAGGTTTTCCGGCGGCTCGCATGGATTTATGGTGGGGCATGTGGCGCCGGAGGCGGCCGTCGGCGGAGCCATCGCGGCGCTCAAAGACGGTGACATCATCGTGATTGACGCAAATAAAAAAATTTTAAACGTGGAACTTAGCAGCGCCGAAATCGCCAAAAGACTCAAGAAACTCAAACCCTACAAACCTAAAATTAATTACGGAGTGTTGGCAAAATATACGAAGCTGGTGTCTTCCGCATCCGAAGGGGCGGTAACATGTTGTTAGTTTGTCATCCCCGCAAAAGCGGGGATCAACCCAAACCACGTCATTCTGAACGAGCGAAGCGAGTGAAGAATCTAAAAGCGAGATCCTTCGTCACTTCGTTCCTCAGGATGACGTGTGGATTCCCGCTGGAGTTTACCCCCGCGAAGGCGGGGGCGGGAATGACACATAGGGAATGGGTATGACAATGCGCACCATGGTGCTCGACATAGAAACCCAAAAGGGGTTCAACGAGGTGGATAGAAAAAAACTCCATCTTCTCAAGGTGTCCGTCGCTTGCATCTATGATTCCAAAACGGATTCGTATCTCGGATTTGAGGAAAAAGAGATGCTGAAACTCGAGGAAATTTTGAAGCAAGCGGACCTCGTCATCGGTTTCAACATCCGCGATTTTGACATGGAAGTGTTGGCGCCGTATCTGATCACCCCGGTCAAAAATTTTCCCACATTAGACCTCCTGGTCGAAATTGAAAAGGTGCGCGGACACCGCGTGAGCCTTCAGAGCGTCGCGCAGGCGACGCTTAACGCCTCCAAATCCGGAACCGGCTGGGACGCGATCAGGCTTTTCAAGGAAGGCCGCATCGAAGAGCTCAAAAAATACTGCCTGGACGACGTACGCATCACGAAGGAGATTTATGAGTACGGCCTTAAGCACGGCAAGGTGCTTTTTATCTCGAACCGTGATTACCAGACGCATGAAGTGCCGGTGGACTGGAAGAACGCGGGCAAGGAACTGAAAGAGCAAAAGAAGGAAGAAAATCCGTTTCCGACGAGTTTATTTTGATTAGAGCCGAAACATGCTTCTTGCTTCAGGGCAGTTTATGAGTTTCTACATCCGTATTTGGCAGTCTTGTGACGTCGGGGGCATTACGAGGCATCTTTTAGTCGTGGGGGACGTGACCGCGGATTGCGCGAACTGCCGGGAGCTCGGAATTGATTATGCGAATGCGAAGACTTGCCCAAAATGCGGGACGAATTTTAATTTTATAGCTTCCCGCAATACGGGCAAGCTTGACAAAAATCGCGGGGGCACCGTCAAACGCATCAAAGACCGCCGTCCGGATTTGACGATGATTGACTATGAGGATTACAAGGAAATAACGGGGAAGCAACAAGCAAGAGATTTTTTCGGATAATCGTCATTTCGAGCGAAGCGAGAAATCTCATTCAATTGTGTGATGAGATCTCTCGTCCCGTCATTCGACGGGACTCGAGATGACAGTATGACAGTGGGAGGATAGTATGAAGAAGGCAACAGCATTATTAATCATGTTATTTACGGTGATGACAACCGCGCCGGCTTTCTCAATGAGTCCCGCGGAGCAGGAGAATGTCCGCCGTCAGGAGATGAAAATAATCAAAGACAAACAGCGCGCCGAGAAAGAAGCCATGAAGCTCGCGAAGACGGAAGCAAAGGAAGGCCCCCGCGAAAAAAGCTTTTGGGAAAAAGAAGGCGAGCGCTCGGGGTTAGGCGGAAGCGGCAGCCGGACGGGCAAATTCTTAAGAAATTTAAACCCGGCGCCGTTTTTCAAAGACCAGGATGAAAAATACAAGGCGCGTAAAGCTAAACAACAGTAACGGACCAGGTCCGATTGTCGATCTGCCATTTTCATCCGTGGAGAAAGACGGCTAAGTCCCGCCAAAAATCGCGTCACCCACGGATGTCGAAACTGATTATGAGAAAAGTTATTCTCGCAATTTTAGGCGTCATTTTTATCCTGATCGGTGCCGCAGGTCTTGTTCTCCCGTTCCTTCCCGGGTGGGTATTTATTTTTGCGGGGTTTTCCCTTATTGTGCCGCGTGTGGCTGCTCGGCTCAAGCGCCGCCTCTTGAGGAAATTTTCGAAACATGAGCTTGTATACTTGCAGAAATGGCGAAAATCGGGCGTCCATGCCGGATTTACCACGAGACACTTCCCCTTATTCCTTTCCCAAACGGATGATTTACTGGACCCTCAGAACCGGTCGGAATTCCGGAAACTATTGGCGGAAAGCAAGGTCGCTTCGGCGCACGGCATGAAACCCATTTCGAAATTCGCATTTCTGAACCAAGTGCACGGAAATAACGTGGCCGCGCTCGAAGATGAAAAAGCATTGGGGGACGGCGCGTTTCACCCTCTTAATCAGAACGACGGCGTCATCACCCGCCTAAAGGACCTGGCCTTGCTGGTCATGACGGCGGATTGCCTGCCTATTTTTATGAAAGCGCCGGGCTGGGTGGGTCTGGTGCACGCGGGTTGGCGCGGTACGAAGGGGGAGGTTGCGAAAAAAGCGTATCAGCTTCTCAGGCAAAAGTCGGGCTGCCGGAATGCGGAGGTTGAGGTCATTTTCGGGCCATGCATCGGTTTCGACCAGTACGAGGTTGGGCCTGAATTCCGAGAGTTTTTTCCCAAAAGATCGCTCCGAGAAAAAAGAGAGAAACTTTTCTTTGACCTTGCCGGAGAAAACAAGCGCCAGCTTCTTCTGGCCGGTGCCTGCCGGCGCAATATCACGGAACTTGACCTGTGTACGGTCGAAGACAATGAGGATTATTACTCGTTCCGCAAGGAAGAAGACGCCGCCGGCCGCATGGTGTCGTTTGTTGTGATGCAGGATTCATTTTCAAGTGGATACCACTTTATCACCGAGTCTACTTAACCGGTTTACCACTTGTCTGTATTTTCTGCTAAAATGCTTGCTTTATATGCGAGGAGGGTTGTCATGAAAAAAGGCACCATAGTACTTTTAGCGGTCTTAGGGGTTGTCGTTTTCATAGGACTCTGGTTTGCGGGTGCTTATAACGGTCTTGTGAGGTTGGATGAAGGCGTGAATCAGGCATGGGCGCAAGTGGAGAATGTTTACCAAAGGCGTCTGGATCTCGTTCCTAATCTGGTCGAAACCGTCAAGGGCTATGCGGCGCATGAACAGGAAACGTTTATTGCCGTGACGGAAGCCCGTTCGCGCGCGGCCGGCACGATTTCCCCGGATGTAATCACCGATCCGAATAAATTCGCGGCATTCCAGGAATCTCAGGCGGCTCTGAGCTCGGCCTTGAGCCGTCTCATGGTTGTCGTTGAAAAATACCCGGACCTTAAGGCCAATCAGAATTTCCTGGCGCTTCAGGCGCAGTTGGAGGGGACTGAGAACCGCATCGCGGTGGAACGGGGACGGTACAACGAAGCCGCGCAGATTTTTAATACCGCTTTTCGACAGTTTCCGACTGTCATGATCGCGGGGATGTTCGGCTTTAAGTCGAAGGAATATTTCAAGGCTGAAGCCGGGGCAAGTGTGGCGCCGAAAGTGAAATTTTGAACCATGATTTTTGGTTCAAAATTTCATCCTGAGCAAGCCCGCCGCGTTTTTTGGCGGGCGCGCCGAAGGATCTCATATGAAAGATTCTTCGCTGTGCTCAGAATGACAGTTGTCTTTCTACCGTTTTTATCCGCGAGCGCTTTTGCCCTCTCTATTCCCGACAAACCCGAAGGGTATGTCAATGACTATGCGGGGCTTCTTTCGGATTCAGCGAAGACACAGCTTTCCCAAACACTTTCCCAATTCGAGCAGGAGACCTCCAATCAGGTAGTAGTCGCTGTTTTTCAAAGTCTTGAAGGGGGTTCGCTCGAAGATTTTTCGATCAGGCTTGCCGAGAAATGGAAAGTGGGCCAAAAGAACCGCGACAATGGAGTGATTCTTCTGATATTTAAGGAAGACCGCGCGGTCCGGATCGAGGTTGGTTACGGCCTCGAAGGCGCTCTGCCCGACGCCGTCGCCGGCCAGATCGTATACAACGAAATTGTGCCGCAGTTCAGGGAAGGCGATTTCGACGCGGGCGTAACGAACTGCGTGAATGCGATCATTCGGGCGACGAAAGGAGAATACCAAGCGCTTCCAAAACAAGATCCCTGGCAAAAATACAACCCGTGGATATACTTTGCGCTGGTTTTTTATCTGATCCTTTTTATTTTTCGGATGATTTTTGCGCAGGCTCTTTCTTCGGGAAGAACTTATTCGGGCTCTTCAGGCGGTTTCTGGGGCGGCGGAAGCTCCGGGGGTGGTGGATTTGGCGGAGGAGGTTTCAGCGGGGGCGGGGGAAGTTTTGGCGGTGGCGGAGCGAGCGGCCGATGGTAAAATACCTGGATAAAAACTCCGAAGCGGAAGTCACCGCCGCGATCCGGCGGGCGGAGCACAAAACAAGCGGTGAGATCCGCGTGCACCTGCGGCGCAAGTGTAAAGGGGACGTGTTCGAAGCGGCGCGAAAGATATTTCACAAGCTCCGGATGCATAAAACAAAACATAGAAATGCGGTGCTTATTTACGTGGCTTTGGACAGCCGTCAATTTGCGGTGCTCGGCGACCGCGGCATTCATGAAAAGGTGGGCGACTTGTTTTGGAAGGAGACTCGTGACAAAATGAAGTCTTTGTTCTCCCAAGCGCGGGTCAAGGAAGCGATCGTGGCCGGCGTCATGGATGCGGGGGAGAAACTCAAATACTATTTTCCGACGGAGAAGGCCGATAAGAACGAATTGTCGGACACGATAACTGCAGACTGATGTAATTTCGACGGCGCCGCCCGTTGAAATTGAGGGAGGATGCCATGGAGATAAAACCTATCTTAAAAGCGATGCTTCTTTGCGACCAGACACTGGTTGAGGAGGGTACGCACAAAAGGACACTCATAGGGCTTTTTGACCGCATCAAGGTGTCGCAGATGCCGACCGTGCATCCCTCCATGAGCGTGTACGTGCAGTTCCGGGAGATCGAAGGCGTGTTTGATTTTACGCTGGAGCTTTTTGACATTGAGCAGAACAAGTCCCTGAACCGCGCCGTGATCAAACAATACAAAGTGCAGGACCGTTCCCGGGACTGCGAGCTTGTATTTAATCTGATGTCGGTCCGCTTTGAGCACGAAGGGGAGTACGAGTTCAGGATCTACGTGAATGAAGGCATCTTTGGGCAAAAATCGTTTAAGGTTTTGAAATAACGCGAAGCCTGCCTGACGGCAGGCAGGCGTCATCCTGAGCAAGCGAGTGAAGCGAGCGCGTCGAAGGATCTATACGGGAGGATATCGGCATGGCAGTGGATATTAAGCAGGTGACAGAAAAGGTTGAGAAGGAAAACGCCTTAATCAAGACGCTCCAACAGGAAATGGGAAAGGTGATTGTAGGGCAGAATTACATGGTCGAGCGGCTTTTAATTGCCCTGCTCGCCGACGGGCATATTTTGCTTGAAGGCGTTCCTGGCCTTGCGAAAACACTGGCCGTAAAGACGCTGGCGCAGGCAATCGATACGCCATTTCAGAGGATCCAGTTTACGCCGGACCTCCTGCCAGCTGACCTCGTAGGCACGCTGATTTACAATCCGAAAACCGGTGAATTTACGACCAAGCGGGGCCCGCTTTTTTCAAACATCATTCTCGCCGACGAAATAAACCGCGCACCCGCAAAAGTCCAGAGCGCGCTTCTGGAAGCGATGCAGGAACGGCAGATCACGCTCGGAGGGCAGACCTATAAACTCAATGATCCTTTCATGGTGCTCGCGACGCAAAACCCAATCGAACAGGAAGGCACGTATCCCTTGCCGGAGGCGCAGGTGGACCGCTTCATGCTGAAACTCAGGATAACCTACCCTAAAAAAAATGAAGAATTAGAAATCATGGATCGCATGGCAGGTTCCTCGCCCGCCAAGGTCAACGCGGTCGTGCAGCCTGATGACATTTTAAGGGCGCGTGACGTGGTTCGGAATATCTATGTCGATGAGAAGATCAAGAACTATATCGTGAACCTCGTTTGCGCGACGCGGGACCCCGAAGCTTATAAGCTTAAGAACTTGAAGCACCTCATCATGTACGGCGCCAGTCCCCGTGCGACGATCTATCTCAATATCGCCTCGCGCGCTTACGCGTTCATGCGCGGCCGCGGTTATGTGACGCCGGACGACATCAAGGCGATCGGGATGGATGTGTTGAGGCACCGCGTGATCGTGACTTACGAAGCGGAAGCCGAGGAACTCAATTCCGAAGCGATTGTTAAAAGAATATTTGATGAAATCGAGGTTCCATGAGCACGCAATTTACGCGACTGTTAAGAAGCGTAAATTGCAGTGCGAATGGAATCCCGAGCGTAGCGAGGGATCTCATCATGCGACTTGATGAGATTTCTCGGCCGTTGGCCTCGAAATGACATTAAGGTCGTTATAGCCAGGATGCTTCTTAAAGAGATTCTCAAAAAAGTCCGGTTTATCGAGATTACCACCTCGCGCCTTGTGAACACCGTGTTTGCCGGCGAGTACCACAGCGTGTTCAAGGGCCGCGGCATGGAGTTTGACGAAGTCCGTGAGTACGACACCTCGGACGACATGCGTGACATTGACTGGAACGTGACCGCGCGCATGGGCAGTCCTTATACGAAGAAATTCGTTGAGGAACGGGAACTCACGGTGATTTTTCTCGTGGATGCAAGCTCCTCGGGCCAGTATGGCACGAAGGGCAAGACAAAAGCCGAGCTTATTGCCGAAGTGTGCGCGCTTCTTTCATTTTCCGCGATCAAGAATCACGACCGCATAGGGCTCATCATATTTTCCGACCAGATAGAAAAGTATATACCTCCCAAAAAGGGAAAGCTCCATGTTTTGAGGGTTGTCCGTGAGATCCTGTCATTCAAACCCAAGCACCGCATGACGGACATCAACGTGGCGCTGAAGGCCTTGAATGATGTGATTATGAAGCGCTCTACCGTGTTTTTATTTTCAGATTTTCTCGCGGACAAATATGAAAAGCTTTTGAAAGTGACTTTTAAAAAGCACGATGTCGTGGCGGTCGTCGTGGAGGATCCCACCGAAAAGGAATTTCCAGGGCTTTCCGGTATGGTGGAGCTTGAAGACGCCGAAACCGGCGAGACCTTTACGCTCAAAGCCAGAAAGAGTTTTAAGGAACGTTTTAAGGGCGCCTGGAATGAGCGGAAGGAAAAACGAAATACCATTTTTTCTTCGATAGGGATGGATCACATTGAGCTTGAGACCGGAACGCCGTACATAAATCCGTTGATCCGGTTTTTTAAGGCGAGGGAAAGAAGGTTTAGGTGAAGGCGTCTAAAGCACGAAATCCGAATTTCGGATTTCGAATTTCGAGTTTTATGTGCGTAGTTTTTCTTCTTTTTTGTTTTCAGAATTTAAGCTTCAGTGAAGATGTCATCCGCGTCAAAGCCCGTGCCTGGCCGGAACGCGTCACGATCGGCGATGAGATCCGCTTCTACATCCAAATCGATAAAGCGTCGGACATAACGATTGAGCCTCTCTCACCCAAAACCAATCTCTCGCCTTTTGAAATAAAAAAAATCGAGGTTTTACCACAGAGACAAAAAAGCGGGCGAGCAAAGGAGACACTTCTATTGACACTTACGGTTTTTGAATTGGGGGATCTTAAGATCCCGCCGGTGGTTTTGCACGCTAAGGGCGGCCAAGACGGCTCGGGCGATCTTTTAACCAAAGAAGTTCCGGTGAAAGTTGTCAGTGTCGGTAAACAGTCGACGGATAAAGATGACATCCGGCCGATTAAAGGTCCGGTGTCTTTTGACCTTCGCTGGTTTTGGAACATCCTGATCGGAGTTTTAGCGTTTCTTATGGCTGTGCTTTTGGTTGTAAAAGTGGTCTTAAGGATCCGGAAACAAAAGCTCATAGACCTGGAAAACCGGAAACCTCCGCATGAGCGCGCGTTTTTGGAACTTGAGCGTTTGCGGAAAAAAGAATTTCTCGAGTATGGCAAGACCAAAGAGTTCTACAGCGAATTTGCGGATATTTTGAGGCGTTATCTGGAAAGAAGATTTGAAATTGAAACGCTGGAGCTTACGACCGCGGAGATTTTAGAAGCATTTAAGAAAAAAGAGTTCGACCGCATGAATCTCGAAAAAATGAAGGACATTTTAGAGAATGCGGACCTTGTAAAGTTCGCAAAGTTCACTCCGCCTCGGGCGCTTGAACAAAGGTTTTCGGAAGCGCTTGTGAGCTTTGTGGAAAATACCAAGCTCGTTCCGGGGGCGCCGCGTAAAAAATGAGATTCGCAAACCCCCAATATTTTTTACTCCTCATTCCTGCGATCGTGTTTTTCTTTTTATTTATCCGCCGCTGGATCGGCAAAGAGGCGGTCTTGAGGTTTTCAAGCGTGTCTTTGGTTAAAGAAGCCGGCGCCAAGCGCGCGGCATTTGGCCGTTTATTTCAGGGAATGCTCAGGCTTTTGAGCGTCGTTTTTCTAATCCTTGCGATCGCTCGGCCACAGACGAGCACCGGCGAAGAAAAGACCACGGAGTTTGTCGTGGATATCATGATCGCTTTAGACGTCTCGGGTTCGATGGCGACGCTTGATTTTCACCCGGACAACCGTTTGGCGGCCGCGAAGCTTGAAGCCAGGCATTTCGTTGAAGCGCGTGGGCATGACCGTATAGGCCTGGTGGTGTTTGCAGGCCAGAGTGTCACGCAATGTCCCCTAACCGTGGACCGCGGAGCGATTCTGGCGCTGCTTGACAAAGTGCAGCTTGGGATGCTGGAGGACGGCACGGCGATCGGCCTGGGACTTGCGAATGCCGTGAACCGCCTCAAAGATTCTCAAGCTAAGAGCAAGGTCATTATCCTTCTGACGGACGGCATCAACAACGCCGGCGAGATCGACCCGCTCACCGCCGCTGATCTCGCCAAACAGTTTGGAATACGCGTCTATACGATCGGCGTCGGAAAGGAAGGCCAGGCAATCCTGCCGATTCAGGATCCTCGGTTTGGAACGAGACTTCTGAAGGTAGAGACTAGAATCGACGAGAAGTCACTGTCCGATATATCCCGAAGGACCGGCGGACTTTATTTCCGCGCGCAGGATGAGCGGGCCTTAAGGGAGATCTTCAAAGAGATAGACAGGCTCGAAAAGACCGAGATTAAGGTCGAGACTTACACGCATTATGATGAGCGCTACTTCTGGTTTCTTTGGCCCGCGTTTTTTATTCTGTTGTTTGAGATTGTGTGGACGAATTTAGTGAGAGTGAAAATACCATAATGATTTTGAAGCTGAAGCAAGAAGCAAGAAGCAAGAAATCCTGCTCCCTGTTTCCTGTTTCTTGCTTCGAATTTATTAATATGGAATGGGGACAGCTCAAAAACTTCATCTGGCTTTGGGTGATCGCGGCCGCGGTGTTTGTGTACGCGTTAAACTCCGCGAGAAAAAAGATACAGATGCAGCGTTTCGGCGACATCGAGCTTGTGATGCGGCTCATCACTTCATTCAATCCGGCGATGCGCCTTGCCAAGCGCGCGTGCATGCTTTTGGCGCTTTTTTTCATGGTGCTGGCGCTTTGCCAGCCCCACCTGAAGACCAAGGAAGTGACGGTCGAGCGCAGGGGCATTGATGTCATGATTGCGGTGGACGTGTCCAAGAGCATGCTGGCCAAAGATATCGCGCCGACGAGGCTTGATAAGGTGAAGCTCGAGCTTTCGGCTCTAATAGACCGCTTAAAGCAGGACCGCATCGGCATCGTGGCCTTTGCCGGCGATGCGTTCATCCAGTGTCCGTTGACACTCGATAAAAGCGCTGTGAAGCTTTTTTTATCCGCAATCAATCCGAATCTTATTCCGACGCCGGGCACGGCGCTCGGACCGGCGATCCAGGCGGCCTTGCAGGCATTCAATTCGAAAGAGAAAGATTTTAAGGCGATTATCTTGTTGACCGATGGCGAGGATCACGAATCCAATCCGCTCGGCGCGGCCCGGAAGGCCAAGGAGCAGGGCGCGCGCATTTTCACGATCGGGTTCGGCACGACGGACGGAAGCACGGTTCCGGGCGAGTCCGCAAGCGAAGGTTTTAAGAAGGACCGGCAGGGGCGCGTCGTGTTGTCAAAGCTGGATGAAGCGCTTTTGAAACAGATTGCCCGGGAGACCGGGGCGGTTTATCACCGTTCAAGCCGCGGCGAAGTCGAGGTGGATTGGATTGTGGAGGAAATCCGCAAGATGTCACAGAAGGGACTGAAATCCGAGAAAATGATTGAGTATGAAGAGAGCTTCCAGTATTTTCTGATCCCGGCGTTTATCCTGCTTTTGGCAGAAATGTTCCTGTCGGAGAGAAAGAGGATATCATGATGGGCTCAAATTGTTCCAAGCGGCGCATTGCTGCAGCCTCGCGGCCACGGTGTCCCAAATCCAAACGGGCCATTCCGCCTCAACGACACATTTTTCCTTATCACCTCGATATCCTTAGTGTAAAAGCGTGAGTTATTTATTATGAAATTACGCACAACCACGATTTGTCAAACAAAAGGGTCATTATTAGGAAAAGTGTGTGTTTCGGCGTCAGACCCGTTTGGATTTGGGACGAGTGAGGCGAAGCTATGAGCGAAAATTTTCCACGGTGGGGAAAATTGAGCGGCGACGCGAGGAATAATTTGAGCCCAGCAGCAGTGCTGACTTTGTTGTGCTTGGCCCCATTTCTGTGCGGGTTCAACTTCTTGTCGGTGTTCAAAAACGAAGAGGGCAACAAGCACTATAAGAAAGGCCAGGTGGGGAAGGCCAAATCAGCGTATCAGAGCGCGCTAAAAGGCGAGCCGAAGTCCCCTGAGATTGCTTTTAACCTGGGGAATGCTTATTATAAGGAAGAATCGTTCAAGGATTCGCTCGGGATCTATAAAAAAGCGGCCGAATCCGCGAAAGATCCGGGACTACAATCCAAGTCGTTTTATAACCTTGGGAATACGTTGTACCGCAGTCAGGAACCCGAAAAAGCGATCCAGTTTTACAAACAAGCTTTACGGGTCAATCCTAGGGACCAGGATGCTAAATACAATCTGGAACTTTTAACCAAGAAATCGAAACAGGACCAAAAAAAGGACGATAAAAAAGACAAACAGGACCAAAAACAGGATCAAAATAAGCAGCAACAAGATCAGCAGGGCCAGGGCGGAGGGCAGGGTCAGTCTTCGGACCAAAAAGAGCAAAAGTCCGAAGGTGGACAAACTTCCGAAGAGAAACAAAAAGAAGAAGGAAAAGAAGAGGAGCAGCAAGATAAAGGCCAAAGCGGAAGTCAGGGCGAACAGGAAGGAGAGCAAAAAGAAGCTGAGCGCCAGGGTTTAGGGCAGGGACAGGAAGACGAGGATAAAAAAGACGAGCAAAAAGAACAGTCGTTGTCTGCCGGACAAGAAGAAGAAAAAGGCGAAGAGCAACCCAAGCCTACGGAAGCCGAGCTTCGAGCCGAGCAGATATTGGATGCGTTGGGGGATCAGGAACAGAAGATCCTTAAGATGAGCGGCAACGATCAAAAGGTTAAAAGAATTCAAAAATATGTGGAGAAGGACTGGTGATTAGAATCAGCAAATTGAAGCACGAAGCACGAAGCACGAAGCACGAATACTTTTATAAGTTTTATCTTGCTTCTTGTTTCTTGCTTCTTGTTTCTTGCAAAATTGCGTTTGCGGAGGTATCGATTGAGACATCCGTGAGCCGCTCCAGGCTTGCGGTGGGCGAGGAGCTGACACTGGACATCATCATCACGAACGCGCAAGGCGGCATCTCGCGGCCCACGATCACCTCGATCGACGGTTTTTCCTCTTATTCCCAGGGGCGTTCGCAGGAAATTTCGATCATCAACGGACGCACCACTTCGAGAAATATTTTCAGCTATGTGCTGATCGCCAATGCTACCGGCAAGAAAACAATCGGCCCTTTTGAAGTGGATATCAGCGGGAGGAACTACAAAATCGCACCGGTCCAGGTGGAAGTGGTTCCGGACACCGGCTACTATCCGGGTTCACCCTCGCCGTCTTCTTCGGGCCAGGGGCCCGTCTATTCGCCGCCTTCGAGGGCACTGCCGTCCGGCGACGTTTCCAATCAGGATATTTTCGTGAAGGCCTGGCTGGATAAAGACGAAGTGTATGTGAATGAACCAGCCGTGCTGACCTACACGATTTATACGCGGCTCTCGGCGACCTACAAAGGTTTTGACAAAGAGCCTGTGACGACGGGGTTTTGGGTCGAGGATTTTCCGCCCGAGAAAACCATGAAGAAAACGGAGCAATTTTTCAACGGCCGGCGCTATGTGGCCGCCGACGTGAGAAAGGCCGCGCTTTTCCCGACGCAGGCGGGGGTTTTTACGGTCGACACCGGCGTGATTTCCTCCACGGTCGAAGTGAGGCAGCAGGACGATTTCGACAGCTTCTTTTCCGGCAATGTGTTCGGCCGCCGAGGTTCCGCCTACCCTTCCTTCATTACCACGCAGATTTTCCAAAAAACCATCAATCCGGATAAAGTGATTTTGACCGTGAAGGCGCTGCCCGAACAAGGCAGGCCCGCGAGCTTCAGCGGCGCGGTCGGCGATTATCGCATCGAAAACTCCATTGATAAAAAAGAGGTTGAAGAGGGCAATCCCGTCACACACCGCGTGCGCATTATCGGGCAGGGTAACATCAACACCGTGCAGACGCCGTCACTCTCAAAATTAGAAAACTTTAAGATCTACGATTCCTCGAGCTCCGCGAATATTTCCAAAGAGCGCCTCGTGGTGGAAGGCGAGAAAGTCACCGAGACGGTGCTTGTGCCGAAAAAAGCCGGCACTTACACAATCCCGGCCCTGGATTTTTCTTACTTCGATCCGAAAACCCAAAGCTATAAGGAACTTAAGACTGCGCCGCAGGCATTGACCGTCAGGCCGGGCGCGGTGAGCGCGGAAGAAGAACCGGTCAACGCCTTGGGCGGTGTCAGACCGGTGGAAAAGGAAGACGTCACATTGCTGAGTCAGGACATCCGGTACATCAAAACGGACGGCGCTGCAAGCCCCCGTGCTTCCGCGCCGCTTTACCGGAACTCACTTTACTGGGTTTTGAATTTCGTGCTTGTCTTGTTGTCGGCGTGGTTTGCCGCCATGGGGATCCGTAGAGAAAGAGGAATGACGGACTTGAAAGGCGGCCGGCTTAGGCGCTCACACGGCGCGGCCAGAAAACGCCTAAAGTCCGCCGCGGCACTCCTCAAAAAAGACAAGCATGACGAATTTTTCGCTGAAATCGAAAAGGCGATGAATGTTTATTTCGCGGACAAGCTGAATGTCTCCGCACAAAGCGTCAATGCGGATTTTCTCAGCGAGATCTTAGGCGGCCGAAACATCGAACCTGAGATTTTGAACGAAATCCGGAAGTTGTTTGATGAGCTCGCGCACGGGCGTTTCTCCAGCGTGCAAAAAGGCAAGGACGATATGAAAGACGTGTATCAGCGTGTGGACCGTCTGATCACGCGTTTTGAAAAGGTGAAGCTAAAATGAAAATATCAGATGTCCGTCATTCTGAGTCCGCCAAAGGCGGACGAAGAATCTCAAAAGCGAGATCCTTCGCTTCGCTCAGGATGACGCTTATTTTTTCCACACTGATATTTATGGTTCATTGCACATTTGCCTGGGGGGGCACGCAATTCACCGAAGCCAATGCCAAATACCAGACGGGTGATTTTAAAGGTGCCGCCGGAATTTACGAAAAGCTGATTCAAGAGGGTGAGAATTCAGCCGCCGTTTATTATAATCTCGCCAATTCTTATTTTCGTGACGGCCAAAAAGCCAGGGCACTCATCGCTTATGAACGCGCGCTCTCAATCGTGCCCCGCGATCCGGATATCCGATGGAACATCGCCGTTTTAAAAAGCGCCCTGCCGGACCGTCTGGAGCCCAAGAACGGCAATGTGTTTGCGCTGTGGATTCGTGAGTTTGTCGGCCCATTCACAATCAACGAGATCTCAAGCGTGCTGACGGGGATCCTGGCGTTATGGATTTTATGGGCGTTTCTCAATTTATTTTTCCCGGTTCTTAAGATCTGGTTTGGCGGCATTCAGGCCGTGACGTTCGCCTTGCTGATCACGGCCGCGGCTCTTTTTTTCTTCAAATGGCAGGAGGTCCGCCATCCGCGCGTGGTGGTGCTCGATAAAGAAGTCAGTGTTCGGTACGGGCCTTCTGAGCGGGAAACCAAGGCTTTTACATTGCACGAGGGCGCCCAAGGCGCGGTGATGGACGAAACCAGTGACTGGGTCAACGTAATGCTGGCCGATAAGAATTCCGGCTGGCTCCCTAAAAAATCCTGTGAGTTAATTTGAAGCGGGCGGCACTCGTCGTCGGCCACGGCAGCAAGCTTAAGGGTTTTCAGGCCGCGATGACAAAAGTGGTCCGGGAACTCCGAAAAGACAAGACCTTTCATTTTGTGGACTGCGCCTATCTCGAAATCACATCTCCCTCGATTCCCGCCGCTTTGCGTGCGCTGGTCAAGAAAGGCGTTCAGGAAATAAACATACTCCCCTATTTTCTTCTTTCAGGCCGGCACATTAAACAGGACATTCCGCGGATCGTCAGGGAAGCAAAGCGGGTTTACAAATACCGGGTTAAAATCAAGTTGTGCCGTTATTTGGGTTATGACCCGAGGATTATGTCTTTAGTGAAACAACGGATTCGGGAGGGTCAGTAGGCGTGATGCATATGTCTAAGTCTGATAAAGCAGCTTCACTGAAGAAAAGAATATCGGTGATTCCGTGCGGGGTCGCGGTTGTCCGCCGCGGCCGGGAATTTCTGATTGCGCAAAGAAATCCCGGCGACACGCTCGGTTCTTTCTGGGAGTTTCCCGGCGGCAAACGCCTGCGCGGGGAGAGCTTTGAGGCGTGCGTCGTGCGCGAGGCGCGCGAGGAGACCGGCGTTGAAATCAGCGTGCACGAAAAACTCATGGACGTGAGAAAAAAGGTCAACGGAAGGATCATTTGGCTTAATTTTTATCTTTGTTCGCATGTGTCGGGGGAACCGCAGCCCCTGGACTGCCAAAAAGTGCAGTGGGCGGACGTGGAAGCGCTTAAAAGTTTTAAGTTTCCGCCCGCGAATGAACCCGTGATAGAAAGTCTAATTAAGCAATATGCGTGAACATGTGTCATCCCCGCGTAAGCGGGGATCAGCCGAAGGGGTCGATTCCCGCTTTCGCGGGAATGACAGATTATGAGTCAAGAGATCCACAAAGGGCTTGTGATTATTTATACGGGCGACGGAAAAGGCAAGACATCCGCCGCTTTAGGCAGTGTATTTCGCGCGCTCGGGCACGGCTTCCGCGTGCTCGTCATCCAGTTCTTCAAAGGGGATTGGCCGATTGTGTTCGGCGAGATCGAGAGCGCCAAATTCCACTCTCATCTCGAGATCTGCCAGCTCGGCAAAGGGTTCGTCAAGATCATGGGCGACAAAAAACCTTTCACTGAGCACAAGATGGCCGCGGACGAGGCGATCGCCTTCGCGAAAAAAAAGATTTTTTCCGGTGACTATGACCTCGTCGTCCTCGACGAAGTCATCTACGCGATCGATTATCTCGATGTGCGACTGGTGAACCTTAAAGATGTCTTGGAGATCATTGAGAAAAAACCCGCTAAAACCCATCTGATCCTGACCGGACGAAACGCAAAGCAGGAGCTCATTGACCGCGCGGACCTCGTGACCGAGATGAAAGAAATCAAGCATCCGTTCCAAAAAGGCGTCCAAGCTCAGAAAGGCATCGACTTTTAGAATGTCAAAACCTTACATTCTTGCGCTGGATCTCGGCACGACCGGCAACCGGGCGATTGTTTTTGATAAAAAACTTAACGTCATTTCACGAGAGTATGAAGAGTTTTCTCAAATTTATCCCAAGCCCGGATGGGTTGAGCATGATCCCGAAGAAATCTGGCGGAGCGTGCAAAAGATATTGAAGAAAATTTTCAATAAAATCCCGCTTGAGAAGATTGCCGCGCTCGGCGTCACGAACCAACGGGAGACTATCGTCCTGTGGGACAAAAAAACGGGAAAACCCGTTCACAACGCAATCGTGTGGCAGTGCCGCCGGACCGAGCCTCTTTGCGCGAAGTTGAGGAAAAAGGGCCTTGCGCCGTTGATCCATAAAAAAACGGGGCTTATGCTCGACCCCTATTTTAGTGCCAGTAAAATAAATTGGCTTCTTCAAAACGTGAGAGGCGCAAAGTCCAAGGCCCGGCAAGGCAAGCTGTCGGCCGGCACGATTGACAGTTGGATCATTTATAAACTTTCGGACGGTGCGCTTCACGTGACCGACACTTCCAACGCCTCGCGCACGATGCTTTTCAATATCCATTCCCGGGCGTGGGACGGGGCACTGTGCCGTATTTTCGGGGTACCCAAACGAATGCTTCCGCGGGTTGTTCCTTCAAGCGCCCCGGCGGGAATGGTTTCCAAAAGATGGTTCGGGAGCAAGATTCCAATCACCGGCATTGTCGGGGACCAACAGGCCGCGTCTTTTGCGCAGGGTGTTTTTTCGCCGGGTGTGATCAAAAATACCTACGGCACGGGGCTGTTTGCGCTTGAAAATACGGGAAAGCGTCCGAGGTTCTCCGAAAACCTTCTGACGACCGTGGCGTGGTCACTCGGGTCCGTGAAAAAAACAGAATACGCAGTGGAGGGCAGTGTTTTTATCGCCGGCGCGGCACTCCAATGGCTGAGGGACGGCCTTCAGCTTTTCGCCCGCGCGTCGGAGACTGAAAAAATCGCGAAGGCCGTCAAAAACTCAGGGGACGTTTATTTCGTGCCGGCGCTTGTAGGCTTGGGCGCGCCCCACTGGGACGCGAACGCCCGCGGCACGATCGTGGGAATCACGCGCGGCACGACGCGGGCGCATCTTGTGCGCGCAGCGCTTGAAGCGATTGCCTACCAAACGCGTGATATTCTGGAAGTGATGCAGCAAGACACGAAAGCCCGTTTTAAGGTATTACGGGTGGACGGCGGCGCAAGCGCAAATAATTTTTTAATGCAGTTTCAGGCGGACATCTTAAGGATTCCGGTCGAGCGGCCTAAGGTGCTCGAGACAACCGCGCTTGGCGCCGCGGGCCTGGCCGGCCTCGCGGTCGGTTTTTGGAAAAACAGGGAGAGCTTTAACCGTTTGCGCAGGGTCGACAGGTTTTTTCGCCCTCAAATGAAGAAAAGCGCCGCCGACCGACTTTACGCCCGTTGGCAGAAGGCGGTCGGACGTTCTTTGGGTTGGGTGTAGTTTTTCTTTTGCGTGACAAGATTTGCCCGTCGGAGTACACTAAAAAAATAGAGGTGAGTCCCATGAAAAAAAAATACTTTATCCCAATCGTTTTAACTCTTGTATGGACGGCTTCTACGGCCTGGGCGGCGCAACAGACGCCATCCGCACAGACTTTCAGTGGGCCTGACGCGAGGCTTGAGGAACGAATCTGGAAGGCACAGGAGATCATGCGCCAGGTGATGCAGATACCTGCGCAGAGCATTCCGGAAGAGCTTTTGGCCAAGTGCAAGGCTATCGCGATTTACCCGTCGGTGCTGAAGGGCGCTTTTATTTTCGGAGGCAAATGGGGCCAGGGGGTGGTGCTGAAGCGTGACGACAAGACAGGCCAGTGGGGACCCGTGGCTTTTTCCACGATCGGCGGCGTGAATGTCGGTTTGCAGATTGGCGGGCAATCACAGGACCTTATTCTGGTCATCATGAACGAGCGTGGTTTAGACGGCATCCTATCCAATCACTTCACGCTTGGCGCCGATGCATCCGTTGCGGCGGGGCCTGTAGGACGCTATTTGAGTACGAATACGGATCTTTTTCTGACAGCGATGATCGTTTCTTATTCCAGGAGTTGGGGCGTGTTTGCAGGCACGGCGCTCGACGGCGCGATTTTAACCGCGGACAATAACTCCAACTCCGCTTATTACGGCCGACCGATTACCTCCAAGGAGATTTTGTTCAGCAACACGGTGACGGTGCAGTCTTCTTCGGAAGAACTCGTGAATAACCTGAATGATTATTCCTTGCGCTGGGCGAAGAATCCGCGGCCGATCAATCAAGACAGTGCGATTGAACAAGGGCGTTTTGATTACGAAGGCGAGATTATCGACGTGGATTATAGGAGAGGCGAGATTATCATTCTAGACACCCGGCCGCTTGAACAGCGCCGGAAAGACACACCCGCGATGAAGAGGATCAAAGTGGAACGAAGTGTTTTGGCGCGTTTCAAGCTTCGGGACCGCGTGAAGGTTATTTTAAGCACGAGCCGCGGCAGAAGCTTCGCACAGCACATCGTGAAGGTCTAACACCCAACCGAATGAAAAAATTCTTTTTAGTTTTACTCGTTTCGGTCGCATTGACCGCGGCGGGCATCGGTGTTTTTATCGTAACGTTCGATCTCAATCGCTTTAAACCTCAGATTACGTTGGCCGTTGAAAAAGCAATCGGCAGTCCCGTCAAAATTGAAAGCTTGAAACTTGGTTGGAGCGGCGGCGTTGTGTTTGGGTTGAATAAGCTTGCGGTCTATGCCGGCCGCCAGCCGATGGATAAATCGATTGCAACGCTCGACCGGGCCAATGTGCATCTTAAACTCGGCCCGCTTTTACGGAAAAAACTTGAGGTGGTTTCCGTCACGCTCGTGCGCCCGCGGCTCAATATCGTGAAGGATGAAAACGGCTTGGTCCGTGTGAACGGCATTCATCCGCCGCCGGGGGCGGCCCAGGCGCCGAAGGCGGGACCGCCGGGCCGGGCGTCCCTGGTTCAGTCATTTTCAGTCGGCGCCCTTCGGATTGAAAACGGGGAAATCGGGTATCTCGATCGGACCGGTCAAGGCGCGCTGAAGAGAATCGCCGTGAAGGATCTGGATGTGACGGTCAAGAACCTGTCGTTTATAAACCCCGTAGATTTTGAAGCCAAGTTTTCGCTTTTAAGCAGTTCGCAAAACATGTCCTTAAAGGGCCGTCTGCTTGTTCCGTCCCCTCAAGGGCCTTACACGCTTCAGGATTTCGAGCTTAAAAATGACTTGAGTTCGATCAGGATATCCGAGCTCTCGGACGCAGTCCCTTCGATGAAGAATTCCGGCCTGGTGGAACCCATTCGCGGCGTGCTGGAAGTAAGTATCGGACGCCTTGCGGTCAGTTCCGGAGGCTTAGGGGATTTGAATGCCGCTCTGGCGCTCAAGGGCGGGCACTTTCAGGTCAGGTCGCTCCGCAGCGCGTTTGAGGGCGTCACGCTTCAGGCCGACATCCATAAAAACGATTTGAACCTCAGAAAGTTTTCGGCGGGTTTTGCCAAGGGGACTCTCGAAGCGCAGGCGCTTTCCAGAAATTATGTCTCCGCGGCTTCCCAGACCCGCGTCGGGATCAAGGCCGACCGGTGGGAGCTTGAAGCGATCCTGCCGACCCCCAAACCCGGGCGTCCGCAGCTCCATGGAAATCTTTCGATGGTTTTCAACGGCGATGCGCAAGGCCTGTCATGGTCTTCGATTTCGAATACGTTGAACGGCCGCGGACGCGTCATTCTAACTGACGGCCTCGTCGTGAATCTGAATCTCTTAAAGATGGTTTTTGACAGGCTCTCGAAAGTGCCGGGCGTGAGTGACGCGCTCAATAATGATCTGCCTCCGGGGTACCGTGAAAGACTATCAAAGTCCTACACGGTTTTAGAGCCCCTGGATTTCAACGTGGACATCGTGAACGGCGAGTTCCTGTTTCCGGAGCTTCGCATCTCCTCGATGGGATTTCAGATGGCCGGCACGGGACGGGCGAGTCTTGCCGGCGCGGTGGACTTTCAGGCGGCGCTCTTTTTAGATCCGGAGCTTTCAAGAATTCTTCTTTCAAGCGTTCCCAATATGCAATACGTGGCCAATTCCCAGGGGCTTGTCGCGATCCCCGTAAGGGTGACGGGCACGGTTCAAAACCTGAGCGTCGAGCCCGACATGGATTTCATACTCCAAAAAGTGCTTTTTGAAAAGGGGCAGGAATTGGTGGGCAAGGTGCTTGAGAAAGCGCTTAACAAGACGGGCGAGACCACCCATAAAAATATTCTAGGCAAGCTTTTACAGTAACGAGTTTTTGTCCGGAGCCATCTTGGAATTCAGTTATCAAGGCAGCATCGAAAGAAGAAAGTTCCTGCGTCTTGCGAAGAAATACTCGCTTCGCCATTCCCGTTATGTGCCGATCAATTTCGACGACGAGGTGATTGAGAGCACGACGCTGAATATAAGCGCGGGCGGCCTGCTTTTTGCCTCCACCGAAAAATACGATTTGAGCGAGCTTTTGAGGCTCGAAATTGAAATTCCGGACTGGCAAAAGTTTATCCCCGGCGGTTTCGCCGAAAAGGGGCTTCCTCCCGGCGGGCCTTTTGCCGCCAAAGGAATTGTGACCCGGACCGAGTATTTCGCGGTCAACCATTACCACATCGCAGTCAGTTTCGTGGGATTGGACCGCCAGGAGCTTTGGGCGCTCATGTTTGCGATCAACAAGGAGTAGCTATGGGGTCCAAAATGTCAAGGATTGGCCCCATACGGCGCAAAAAGCAGAAAAGAATCAATTGGGACCATTATTTCATGAATATCGCGAAGGTCGTTTCAAGCCGGTCGACTTGCGACCGTAAATTCGTGGGCGCGGTGATCGTGCGGGATAAAACGATCCTGTCGACCGGCTATAACGGCTCGATCCGAAAACTTGAGCATTGCGACGAAATCGGCCACATGATGGAAAACAACCATTGCGTCGCAACGATCCACGCCGAAGCCAACGCGATCATTCAGGCGG
>Ga0155276_116_pt1 | contig 22243 bp, 18 predicted proteins | sample RifCSPhighO2_02_FD_106244 | JGI IMG/M metagenome (GOLD analysis project Ga0155276, IMG submission 106244) | Omnitrophica bacterium RIFCSPHIGHO2_02_FULL_51_18 | reverse complement strand
CTGAATACCGGCGGCAATACGGATTTTTTGAATATGCTGAACCGCGCGCGCCTCAAGTCAAAGAAGATTTCCAAAACGGAGTCCGTGCAATCACAGCTCGTGGAGCGCCTTGAGTCCGAAAATATCCATATCGGTCCGAGCGACTACGTTCCGTGGCAGAACGACAATAAAGTGGCTTTCATCCGGATAGAAGGACGCGGCTTTGGGAATGTGCCCCTAAATATGGAGGTGCGCCTCTCCGTCGAAGACTCCCCCAATAGCGCCGGCGTGGCCGTGGATGCGATCCGCTGCTGCAAGATCGCGCGCGAGCGTAAAATCAAGGGTGCCCTCTACTCCGTGTCGGCATACCTCATGAAACACCCCCCGAAGCAGTATTCGGACGACCACGCCAAGAAACTCATCCAGGAATTCATCGCAGGAAAAAGAAAAGACTAGCCCGCACCCGTCATCCGGAAAAGAAAAACCCCCTTCGAGTTTTCACCCGAAGGGGGTTTTGTATTGCTAAACTACTTTTACCTTAGAATGTCACCTTGACCGAGGAAACAACGGTGCTTGCGTTATCGTCATCCGGGCCGCTATAGAAATCGCCGGGCTTAAACCAGCCTGCGAGAACACCGAAAGACACGTCTTCGGTGTAGTCATAAGTGGCTTGAAAATCAATTTCCCAGCCGATTTCATCGGAGCGAACTGCCGATGTTTGAACACCCGCGGTGTTATGAACGTCTTCGTCGGTCCAGAAATAGGTGAACATCCCCTCAAGCAGCAAATCCTCCAGCGGCTTTAAGGCACCTTTCAACTGAACGAACTGCGAGTTGGTCGTGGCCGGCTGGTCAACCGTGTCGGAGGTTCCGTAAACGAATTCCCGGAAATCCCCGTAGGCCGTCCAGAACTTGCCGCGGTACAACCCGTTCCAGGCGTTGTAGTCGGTAGTATTCGCGCCGAGGTCATCTTCCCCTGAGAAATGCACGTATTCGACCGTGACTTCCGGCTTCCACGTGTAGTCCCAACGATAGGTGCCAAACACATCTACCATCCAGGCACCTCTATCGCGGTCAGGGTTCGCAATCGCCGCACGGAAGTTACCAAATTGGTAGGCCAATTCGCCGCCCAGCGTGATCTGCGAAATAGGATCAAACTGAACACGGCCGCCCAACGTGTGCGTGTTGTTGGATTCCTGCGATACGGTCGCTGTGGGATCGAGAGTGCCCCTATCGACTTCGCCCACATAATAACCTTCGGCAACGGCATTGTATTCCGCGAACTTGTAATTCACGTTCGCGACATAGAGATCAATGTCGTCCTCAGGATTATTCCCATCCTCGTCAATCTTGGAATAGACGAAGTCCAGTGTCCATGGATTGAAATCGAGTGTCGCACGAACCGCGTCAAACGCCGTCGTCACGGAATACTCATTAGCCTGCACACTCGCCTGAGTATCCCACACTGTATTATTGTTGCCAATCACCATGCCACGGCCGAACCAGATGTCCTGCCGGCCAATGGTCAGTGTGAGAGGAGAATAAAAGATCTCCTTCATCTGCACATAGGCCAAATCCAGCACGATATCGAACTCGGCACCCTGGTTTGCCACTGAGGTCGCGCCACCGTCCTGAGGATCCTGGTAAAGATCGGCATTCCAGTCCCTTTGATTAACGATGTTGATGACAGTCGAGACATTGTCCGTGAGATCAGCCGACACCTCAATTTGGGTGTTGGTACGGAAATACTCGTCTCCTTCCGACTTGAAGTTGGCATCGCCGCCTGCCGCGTGACTATAACCCGCAGCCGCAGTACCCACGCCGGCCACACCAATGTCATTGTTATCACGGAGATCCCAGTTGGAACGGTAAAAAGCATAAGCGTCGATGGAGCCGCTCACCTTGACGTTCTGGGTTTCGGCGTAGGCCGGCACCACGAACGCTAAAGCGAGCGCCACGACAAATAACGCTCTCAAAAATTTCATGTAACCTCCAATATTGCTTTGTTTTCTAAGTTAGATCCTTCGACTACGCTTAAAGACTTCGCCTTCACGATCGTCGCAGGATTTTTGTACTGCATTTTAGGGTAGCCCGCTTTTCGTGCGGACCGATAACCTTAGAGCCTGTTTAGGTATTCCCCCCTTTCCTCGGCATAATGTAGGTTATCATCTGTTGTATTAATGTCTTACAACTTAGGGGTATGCTAGCAAACCCCGCCTTTTTCGTCAAGCACTTTTTAAAATACCCCGGGCCGGAGTCGAACCGGCGACACCAAGTTTAGGAAACTTGTGCTCTATCCATCTGAGCTACCGGGGCTAAAAATGTCGAAGGATCACACCGCTCCGTCCTGTTGATCGACCAAAACACGAAGTTTTTTGAGGGCCACGGCTTCGATTTGACGGACCCTTTCGCGGGTGATACGAAAGCGCTTAGCGGCTTCATTCAAGGTGTGGATCTCGCCGTCCTTCAAGCCGAACCGAAGCTCAAGAATCTCCCGTTCGCGGGGATTCATTCGGCTTAAAAGGATCCGCACGCGTTCCGAGCGAAACATCACGTCGACATTCTCCTGCGAAGTACTGGCATGGGGATCCTCAAGCACTTCGAGCATCGGCGTCTCGCCGTCTTCCCCGATCGTCTGGTCGAGCGACGTGATTCCCTGGCCTATTTGCATGAGATCCCTAATTTTTGAAACAGGCATTTTCATCGAGCGGGCAAGCTCGGAAACCTTGGGCTTGCGGTGATGGCGTTTCGTGAGCCGCTCCTGAACTTTCCGAAAGCGGGACAAGGTCTCGACCATGTACACGGGAATACGCACCGTCTTGCCCTGATCGGCCAACGCACGCGTGATGTGCTGTTTGATCCACCAGGCCGCATAAGTGGAAAAACGAAAACCGCGCTTCGGGTCGAATTTACTCACGGCCTTCATCAAACCCAAATTGCCCTCTTCAATCAGATCCAGAAGCGGGACGCCGTAGTTGGAATAATTCTTGGCGATGTTGATGACCAGACGCAGGTTCGAGCGGATCATCACGCGCCTCGCCTGCGCGTCGCCGCGCTTGATCCTGCGAGCCAGCTTAATCTCCTGCTCCGCCTTAAGGAGCGGGATGTCCTTGATGTCCTTGATGTAGAGCTTTAAGGGATCTATTGCTTCTTCTCCTTCAACACAGCCTGGGCGGCCGCGAGTCTTGCGATGGGAACGCGAAAAGGCGAACAGCTGACGTAGTCGAGCCCCGAACGGTGGCAAAACTCAATGGAGGCCGGGTCGCCGCCGTGCTCACCGCAGATTCCCACTTTGAGATCGGGTTTTATGGAGCGGCCTTTGGACACGGCCAATTCGATCAGCCTTCCGACACCGGATTGGTCCAGCGACACGAACGGGTCGATTTTTAAAATGCCCCGCTCGATGTAATGAGGCAGGAACTTTCCGATATCATCCCGCGAAAAACCAAAACTCATCTGCGTCAAATCATTGGTCCCGAAGCTGAAAAACTCCGCTTCTTTGGCGATGTCTTCCGCGATGATCGCCGCGCGTGGAATTTCAATCATCGTACCGACCAAATACTCAATGTTCACTTTGAACTTGCGCATGACTTCCCCGGCGACTTTGATGATGTCCTGTTTCGTAAACGTGAGCTCGCCGATGATACCCACGAGCGGAATCATGATCTCGGGAACCATGCGCTGGCCTTCCTTGGCAAGCTCGCAAGCCGCCTCAAAGATGGCCTGCGCCTGCATCCTGTAAATTTCAGGATACGTCACGGCCAACCGACAGCCGCGGTGCCCCAGCATCGGGTTCACCTCATGAAGTGACTGGACTTTTTTCTCAAGCTCCTTCACCGAAATCTTAAGGTCCTTCGCCACTTTTTTAAGCTCCGCATCGCCCTTCGGCACAAATTCATGGAGCGGCGGGTCCAAAAGACGGATCGTCACGGGAAGCCCGGCCATGGCCTTAAAAATTCCCTTGAAGTCGCCCTTTTGCAGCGGTTCAAGCTTCTTAAGCGCCTTGATCCTGTCTTTTTCATTGTCGGCCAGGATCATCTCGCGCATGGCTCGAAGGCGGTTTTCGCCGAAAAACATATGCTCGGTTCGGCACAGGCCGATGCCTTCGGCGCCGAAATCGCGCGCAACCCGCGAATCCTCGGGCGTATCCGCATTCGTCCGGACTTTGAGCTTCCTCACTTCATCCGCCCAACCCATAAACTTCTTAAAGTCACTGCCAAGATCCGGCTTTGCGAGTTTCACTTCTCCTAAAATCACTTCACCCGTCGTGCCATTCAAGGAAACAACGTCCCCTTCCTTGACTTTCACGGAACCCGCGGCCGTCTTGAGGGTGAAAAATTTCCCTTTCTCGTCAATCTGGAGCTGGCCGCAACCCACGACGCAGCACTTGCCCATGCCGCGCGCCACGACCGCCGCATGGCTCGTCATGCCGCCGGTAGCCGTCAGGATCCCTTGAGCGACCGCCATGCCGCCGACGTCTTCGGGTGAAGTTTCCATGCGGACCAAAACCACGCGCTTTCCTTTTTCTTCGGCCCATCCCACGGCATCTTCGGCATTAAACACCACCTGCCCAACCGCCGCCCCCGGAGAAGCCGGCAAACCCTTCGCCAGAGCCTTATACTTCTGCCGCATGTCTACGGTGGGATGCAATAGCTGCTCGAGCTGTTCCGGCGCCACGCGCAAAATCGACTCTTCTTTCGTAATGAGGCCCTCGCTCACCATATCGCAGGCAATCTTAATGGCCGCCGCCGCGGCCCTTTTACCGCTGCGCGTCTGCAGAAGGTAAAGCTTCCTGTCTTCAATCGTGAACTCAAGATCCTGCATGTCCCGAAAGTGGCTCTCCAGTCTTTGGTAAATGCTTTCGAGCTGCGTGTAAGCCTCCGGCATTTGTTCTTTCAGGCGGCTGATCGGATAAGGCGTACGAATGCCGGCCACGACGTCTTCCCCTTGCGCGTTCATCAGATATTCCCCGAAAAATTTCCTCTCGCCAGTGCCCGGGTCGCGCGTAAACGCCACACCGGTGCCGCTGGTCTCGCCCATGTTTCCGAACACCATCGCCTGCACATTCACGGCCGTCCCCAGGTCATGCGGGACTTTGTTGATGTTCCGGTAGGTGATCGCGCGCGGGTTGTTCCAGGACTTGAAAACCGCGTCGCAGGAAAGTTGGAGCTGCACTTTTGGATCTTCGGGAAACGGTTTCCCCGTCTTTTTTTTCACAAATTCCTTGTATTCCTTGACGATTTCCTTGAGACTTTCAGCCTTAAGCGCCGTGTCTTGGGCGGCTTTCAGTTTCTTTTTCTTCGCGGCCAAAATATGTTCAAAACCGTGGGGGTCCACATTCAACACGACGTTGCTGAACATCTGGATGAAACGCCGGTACGCGTCATACGCGAAACGCTCGTTTCCCGATTTCTGAATCAGGCCCTTTACGGTGTCGTCATTGATGCCGAGATTTAAAATCGTGTCCATCATGCCGGGGAGCGAAACCGCCGCGCCGCTTCGGACGGACACCAAAAGCGGGTTGTCCTTCGAACCAAACTTTTTACCAGCGGCCTCTTCGAGCTTTCGCATATTTTCCTCGATTTCGGCCGCCAAACCGTCCGGCCATTTTTCATCGAGCGCATAAAACTCCTTGCAGGCAACGGTTGAGATCGTAAAGCCGGGAGGCACCAGAATCCCGAGGTTTGTCATTTCGGCCAAGTTCGCGCCTTTGCCGCCCAAAAGACTCTTCTGGTCTCTTGTCCCTTGTGCTTTCCCATTGCCAAAAAAATACGTGTATTTTTTCATCAAATCGGCTGTTCCTTGTTTTTTCGTCTTACTTTCCGCAATGACTTCCATGAAACTTTTTAAACGGGTGGGCTTAAACGTATCTTGGATAAATCCGCGATCTTTTCCGTATAAAGATTTTTCACCGCCGTCAATAATGCCAGACGGTTCCTTCGGATATTGACATCCTCCGCGTAGACAAACACCTTCTCGAAGAACCTACCCAAGATATCAAAAAACGCTTTCGCATACAAGCTTGTTGCGAACGCATAATCGCCGCTCCGGACCGCCTCAAGGATCGAGTCCCGGGTGCGTTCATACTCGGCATAAACCTGCCTCTCAAGCTCCTCGGTGAAAAGCGACGGGTCGGCCCGGTCCGGAAGCGGCTCTTTACTGCCCTTTAGAATGTTGACCGTCCTTTCGACGACCTTCGCCGCCTCGGTAAAGCTTGCCTGATGGATCACGGTGGATAAATTGTGAAGCTTAACCCTCGTAGCATGCAGCGTGTCAAACCCTGACGCCAGGACAGCCTCGATCAGATCTTCGCGGGTGTGGCCACCCTCGGAAAGCACTGCCTTAAAACGGTCTTTAAAAAAATCCCCCAGCCGCGGTATAAGCTGCGGTTCTTTATCTTTTAAAATGAAGGGGCTGAGCTCTTTCTTGGCTGTTTCCAGCACGCGCCCGAGCGAGAAATGAATCCTCTGCTTCAATGTGATTTTAATGATCGCAGAAGCGCTTCTTCTTAAACCGTACGGATCGAAGCTCGAGGAGGGTTCGAGCCCCAAACCGAAGCATGCGACAACCAGATCGCACTTATCCAAAATCGAAAGAACGCTTGGCGCCAGCGTCTTCGGCAAACGGTCCTGCACGGTGCGCGGCAGATAATGCTCTCCGATCGAAAGCGCGGTCTCCTCCGTCTCCCCGCTGTCTCGGGCATAGCAGCGCCCCATCACCCCCTGAAGCTCGGGAAACTCTCCGACCATTTGCGTCAGAAGGTCCGACTTGCAGAGGGCGGCCGCGCGCTCCAAACTGTCTTGCGTTTCCTTCGGGAGACAAAACTCATCTTTCAACTGCTTCACGAGATTCACAAGGCGGTGGGATTTGTCGAGCATCGAGCCTGCGCCCTTCAAAAAGATGAGCCCCTTCAAATCCTCTCTTTTCTTCTCCAAAGACACTTTCGTGTCCTCCTTATAGAAGAAGAGGCTGTCCTTCAGTTTGGCATGTAAAATGCTCCCGTAATTGCGCGAAATGAGCTTCTTTTCCTGCGCGGTTGCCCGTCCGTCCAGCACCGCCAGGAAATAAGGGCTCACCTCATCCTTTTTATTCAACAGGCCGAAGATTCTCTGCTGGCGCGCCATGCTGACCGTGAGCACCTCCAGCGGCAATTTCAAAAACTCCTTGTCAAAAGGCGCGGACACATAGTCGGGGCTTTCCGCCAGGAAGCAGACTTCATTCAGCAAAAACGGGTCGTCATAAAGCCTGCCGCCGAGCAACGAAGCCAGCTTCTCCAGCTCCTCTTTGATCTTCTTCTTTCTTTTCTTGGGGTCCAGAATAATTCCTTTGGCCTTCAAAAATTTAAAGTAAGAGGGGACGTCTTTGACGGCATAAGATTTTCTATCGCTTTTCAAGAAAATGACCGTTCGATTGGAGACATGAAGCGTTCCCACTTTAAAGCGGATCGGCTTGTTTCCATACAGACACAGAAGGTTCCGGACAGGACGCGGAAAACTAAAATCGGAACCGTCCTCCCAGCGAATGCCCCATTTCATCTTCTTTGGAAAAGGAAGTGTCTTTAAAAGCGTCTTGAAAACTTCGGGGAGCACTTGCGTGACCGGCGCCTGCGGTTCCTTTTTTTTAATAAATACATAGGGTTTGCCGCCGAGATCCGAGAGCCGCACGTCCGAAATCGACGCGCCGCGCTTTTGAAGTATCACTAAAAGCTTCTCCTGGGGCTTGCCATCCGCCGAATAAGCCTCTTCTTTGGGCAGGAGCTTGATGAGCTGTTCTTTGGCGGCCTGGGCGGCGGGCACGCTCGTGAGCCAAAAAACCAAGCGCCGGGGCGTCGCGAAAACTTTGCATTCCCCATAGGAAAGCCGGTGTTCCTCGAGAATTTTCTTAATCCTCGCCTCCAATAAATTCTCGCCGGCCGACTCGAACAAATCCGCAAGATTCGTCGCCGGAAGCTCTTCGGTCCCGATCTCAAACAATACGTCGGCTTCCGCGTCATTGCGAGCCCGACGTATTTTCGTCGTCACTTCGTTCCTCCTCGCAATGACACGTCGATGTAACTTTGCGCACAGCGCTTGGCGAGATTCCTCACGCGCGCAATATAAGTCGGCCGCTCGTTCACGCTCACGACCCCGCGCGCGTCGAGCATATTGAAAACATGCGAGGCTTTGAGCGTGTACTCATAGGCCGGGAAAATCAGCGGCTTATGCGTCGGCGTTTCTTCGAGGAGCCGCATGGCTTCCTTTTCGTAGATTTCGAAAAGACGTTTCAGCATGTCCGTGTCACTCTGGTCAAAATTGTAATGGCAGTATTCGACCTCGTGGCCTTTCCGGAGGTCCCCGTATTTCAAGCCCTTGGACCACTCCAGCTCAAAAAGGTCGTGTTTGCCTTGCAGGAACATCGCGATGCGTTCAAGGCCATAGGTAATCTCGCAGGAAATCGGTTCCAAACTAACGCCGGCCATTTGCTGAAAATAGGTAAACTGCGTGATTTCCAGACTGTCCATCCACACTTCCCAGCCAAGTCCCGAGGCGCCCAGGGTCGGCGATTCCCAGTCATCCTGAACAAAACGGACATCGTGTTTCTTAAGATCAAGCCCGACGGCTCTTAAGCTGTCGAGATACAGATCCTGTGCCTTGTCAGGGGAAGGCTTTAAAATCACCTGATACTGATAGTAATGCTGCGTGCGCAAGGGGTTTTCGCCGTAGCGGCCGTCCGTGGGGCGGCGCGTGGGCTGCACATAGGCCACGTTCCAAGGTTCTTTGCCCAGCGACCCGAAAAAAGTCGCCGGGTGAAACGTGCCGGCGCCCATCTCCATGTCATAGGGTTGAAGGATTGCGCACCCTTTTTTCGCCCAGTATTCAGAGAGTTTCGCTATTAAATCTTGAAAATAAATCATTGCATGCTCCGTATCTTAGCGTAGAGCGTACAGCGCGGAGCGTAGAGTAGACTCTCTACGCTAAAATAACCCCATCTTCTCCATAAACACCACCGATTTGAGCTTATTTGTCAGATGAAAATCCACAAAGCGCCTTAAGATTTTCTCGAGTTCCTCGCCCACCTCTTGCGCAACCTTCACGCGACGAAGCTCTTTCACTTCGGAACGCCGCACGTGTTCAAGAAAATTCAACGTGCCCCTGGAAACCGGAAAGCTTGTCCCGAGCACAGCTGAAGGTTCCGTCTTAAGCGGCGTCGAAAGCCTTGCCTGATCGGTGCGGCAATTTTTGCAATGAATGCCGCCCAAAGAAACGTTGAAATACGCCGGCTCCGGGTCATCCTTTTGGCAGCTCACGCACGCATGAATCTCGGGCATGAGCCCCAAAAGCCCGAAGAGTTTGAGCTCAAAGATTCTCGCGCACCGTTTGGGCGACGCGCCGCTGGAAAGAAACCGGAAGGAGTCGTTTAAAAGGTCAAAAATCTCCGGGCCCGATTGCTCAACCTCTACAAGCTCATTCACCAGCTGAATAAAATAGCTTGCGTACGAAAGCCGCTCGATGTCCTCACGCACCTTAAGGAAATGATTCACAAGCTCTACCTGCGTGACCTGGTGGAGATCCCCTCCTCTTTTTCTTTTATAAAAAAGAATTTCGTTCAAGGAAAACGGTTCCAAAGTGCTGCCGTAGCGCCCGCGCGCGTCGCGGACCCCCTTGACGATCCCCTTGATCTTTCCGAAGTCCCTCGTATAAAAATCCCCTAAAATACTGGTGTCTCGGTAATCTTGAGTTTTTAAAATAAACGCCAGAGTCTTAGTCGCGCTCATTTTTTCAAAGGCGGCACCACGGCGCCGCCTGAAATCACCATCCGGATGCCTTCTTCAATCGTCATATCCGAGCGGATAAGCTCTTCGCGGGGGACAAAGATGAAGAACCCTGTGGCCGGATTCGGCGGCGACGGCACAAACACGTTCACCATCTCCTTGCCTGTTTTTTCATGAATCTCCCATTTTTTTTCCTGTGTCACGAAAGCCATCGCATAAATCCCTTTCCGCGGGTATTCCAAAAAAACGACTTCTTTAAATACCCCTTTTTTGTCGCTCGCGAACGCCGCCGCGATTTCCTTCACGGAGCCGTAGACGATATTCAAAAGCGGGACATTTTTAAGAAGTCCTTCCCAGGCCTTAAAAGCCCTTTTCACGAAAAACTTTTCGGCCAAGGTGCCGACAAGCGTCAAGAACATGACGACAAAAAAAGCAATGGCCATTTTCGTCAGGATAACCTTGAAAACCTGATCTCCGTTAATCGGGAGGACCTGAAAAATCGGGTTTACAATCAGGCGGTCCGTAAGACGGACCAGATAACCGAAGAAAATAATGGTCAAAAAAAGCGGCGACAAGACCAGAAGACCGGATACGAAATGAGTTCTCAGTTTATTAAACATTCGACCCCCTTTGAAAAATCTGGAACAAGAGCGCCGTCACGAGGAAGCCCAAAACCGCCCCCGCCAGTACTTCCCTAAACGAATGAATCTTGGCGCGAAGACGGCTCTGCGCCACGAGCGCGGCCAGAAGAAACGCGGCCGCCACGACGAAAATACTCGACTGCGTAAATAAGACCGCCGCCCACAGCGAGAACGCAACGGCCGAATGGCCGCTCACGGCACCCCCACGGAAAGGCCTCCCCTTGTGAAAAAACGCCTTGCCGCTGATCACCAAAAACACCGAGACTAAGAGCGCCGCGAACAGGACATTCCAGTCGGTGTGCTTCAATGTCAGCGCCATGTTCTCAAGCGGCCAGGTCCAGTGTTTGGAGAAAATTAAAAACCCGACAACCAGCGCATTCAACGCGCCGATTAACACCGCCGCGGCCGAGACATGCTTGATGATGCGGACCTGCGGATGCGCCGAGTCCTTCACCAGGTCCGTGATTTCCTCAAGCGCCGTATTGAACACCTCCATCGCAAATACAAAGCCGACCACCGTACACAGCACGACCCACTCGAGCTGGCTTAAGCCCAGATACACGCCGAGAAGCAATACCAAAAACCCGAGAAAAAAATGAATGCGCATGTTGCGCTCGTAGCGCACGACGTAGATGAAGCCGTCCACCGCGTCATTTAAACTGTGTAGTAATGAACGTTTTTTCATTGTCTCATCGTCATCCTGAGGAGCGAAGCGACGAAGGATCTCGCTTTGAGATTCTTCGGCTTCGCCTCAGAATGACGTCCAAAATTTTTTCTTGTCGTTTATGCATCCGGTCGTACTTTTTCTTGGGCTTATCCTCATAACCCAAAAGATGCAGCATGCCATGCACAAGATACCTAGCCAACTCTTCCTTAAACGGAATCCCCAGTTCTTTTGCGACAGCCCGAGCGCGCTCGACTGAAACTACAATGTCACCCAATAAAGGTTCTTCGTCCAGTCCAAACGCAATCACGTCCGTCGCGTAATTGTGGTTCAGAAATCGCTTATTAATCTTTCTGATCTCTCGATCATCCGTCAAAAGCACGCTCACTCCGAATCCCTGTTTTTGCTTCATAGCCATCATTTTTTTAATGATTTTCTTAACCCATATAATCGTAAATCCTCGAAAGCGAGTTTGAAGCTTGACTTCGACACATGTTTGTCGTGAGTCTTGAGTCACGACTATCGAATCTTAATTCCCAGTTCTTTCAACTGGCGTTCGTTGATCGGCGAAGGTGCGCCCGTCATCGGGCACACGGCCTTCTGATTTTTCGGAAACGCGATCACCTCGCGGATGCTGTCAAGCCCGAGGAGGATCGTAATCACGCGGTCAATGCCCAGCGCAATCCCGCCGTGAGGCGGGGCGCCGAACTGGAATGCCTTCAGTAAAAACCCGAAGCGCTTGTCGGTCTCTTCCTTATCCAACCCGATGGTTTCAAAGATTTCCTGTTGAAGCTCCTTTTTATGAATGCGGATCGAGCCTGAGGCGATCTCATTGCCGTTTAAGACCAAATCGTAAGCGCGCGAGCGGATCTTGCCGAGCTCATTGGCCGGCTTATATTTTTTCCAATCCTCGAAGTTCGGCGACGTAAAAGGATGATGCTCGCTGTCCCAGCGTTTTTCCTCCTCATTCCATTTAAAAAGCGGAAAATCCAACACCCAGCAAAAGTTAAACTCTCTTTCGGAAACCAGGTTCTTCCATTGGGCGATAGGGTGCCTTAAGCCCCCCAGCACTTTAAGCGCTTTCGCCCGCTCATCCGCCGCCAGGAGAATCAAATCACCGGGCGACGCGCCGAATTTTTTGATTATTTTGGATTGGGCGGCCGCGTCAAAAAACTTCGCGATCGGCGAGTCCAGTTTCCCGTCCTCCACCTTAAAGTATGCAAGCCCCAACGCGCCTTCTTTTTTCGCGGCCTCCGTCAGACCCTCAATCTCTTTTCTTGAGATAGAAGCGCCCTGGGGCAGGCAAATACCGGCCACGATGCCATTTGTCTTCGCGGCCGCATCCTTAAATATCTTGAACTCGGAATTTTTCACAATCTCTGAAATTTCTTCAATCGGCAGTCCAAAGCGCAGGTCCGGCTTGTCCGAACCATAGCGCGCCATCGCCTCCCGATAAGTCATGCGCACGAAAGGCGTTTTAAGCTCGTGCCCCATGACCTCCTTCGTTATTTCCTTGAGCAGCTCCTCCACCACCAAGAAAAGATCATTTTCCTCTATAAAGGACATTTCCATGTCTAGCTGCGTAAACTCAGGCTGCCGGTCGGCCCTCAAATCCTCATCGCGAAAGCATTTGGCGATCTGAAAATAGCGGTCGAGCCCCGAGACCATCAGGATCTGCTTAAAAAGCTGCGGCGACTGTGGCAGCGCGTAAAACTCGCCCTGGTTCAGGCGGCTCGGCACCAGATAATCGCGCGCGCCTTCCGGCGTGGACTTTGTCAAAATCGGCGTCTCGACTTCGATAAAACCATGCTTGTCGAGCGTGCGGCGGATAATCTGGTAAATCCGGTGACGGGTCAGGATATTTTTCTGGACCACGGGGTTCCTCAAATCCAGGAAGCGGTACTCCATGCGGAGCTCTTCATTTGTTTCGCGGCTTTTGGCGATTTCAAAAGGAAGCGGGCTTGAGGCGCTGTGAAAGGCGCTTTTGGGGCCGCCGACGATATTTGCTTTCGTAACTTCGACCTTCCCCGTCACAAGCTTCGGGTTTTCGGTGCCTTTGGGCCTCAGCGCCACTTGGCCCTCGATTTGCACGCAATCTTCGGTCTTCAGCTCCCCCCGATGAATCGCCGCCTGAAAATCAGCGCTCGCCACGATCTGAGTCTTACCGTAGCGGTCCCTTAAGTCAATAAAGGTAAGTCCGCCGTGATCGCGCACGGAATCCACCCATCCGTAAAGACGGGCCTTCTGCCCCACATTTTTTTCCGTTAGTTCCCCGCAGGTAAAAGTCCTGAGCATCTTCCTTCCTTATTTGTCATTCCCGCGAAGGCGGGGATCAACTTGATTCCCTCTTTCGAGGGAATGACAGTTTGGGATTGCTTCGTCGCTACGCTCCTCCTCGCAATGACAATAATTGTCCAGCCGCGTCCTCCAGCGGCAGTTCTTTCTGAGAGCCGTCTTCCATATTTTTCAGCACAAAGACGTTCTTCTTAAGCTCATCGTCACCCAGGATCACGACATAGCGGCTTTTATTTTTGTCGGCCGAGCGCATCTGGCTTTTTAAGGATTTCGCGGAAAAATCCATGAGCGCCCCCAGGCCCTGCGCGCGCAGCGACGAAAGAAGCTTAAAGCCTTCCTTGAGTGCCGTCTCACCCAGGGTGGCAATGAAAAATGATTTCTCGTAAGTTTCTTTTTTCTCTTCCTGTCCGGACAGGCACATCGCCAGGCGCTCCACGCCCACCGCAAAACCCGCGGCACCGGCCTTCGGTCCGCCAAAAGTCTCGATCAGCGCATCATAACGCCCGCCGGCCCCCAGCGTACCCTGCGCGCCAAGCTTCGGATGGGAAACTTCAAAAACGGTCTTCGTGTAATAGTCCAGCCCGCGGACCATGTAGGGATCCTCTTCATATTTTATGCCCACGGAATCCAGCGCAGAGCATACCACCCCGTAATGGGCTTTGCTCGCTTCGGTCAGACAATGATCAATCGGCGGTGAAAGTCTTATAATTTTGCGGCAAAATTCGTTCTTACAATCCAATATTCTAAAGACATTTTTCAGAAGCCTAAGTTGACAATCTTCGCATAAATGAGTCTTCTTGGGAGTGAAGAATTTCTTAAGCTCCTCTTTAAAGCGGCTCCGCTCCTCAAATGTGCCTAAATTGTTGAGGATAAGTTCATAACCGCCCGCGCCTGCTTTATCCAGAAAAGAAGTCAGACAATGGATGGTTTCGGCATCGGCGTACGGATTGTCCGTGCCGAGTGTTTCGACGCCGATCTGATGAAACTGACGAAGCCGGCCGGCCTGCGGCCGCTCGCTCCGGAACATGGGCCCGAGGTAAAAAAATTTGGCCAGGCCTTGCGTTTTGTCAAAATTATTTTCTAGGTAAGCACGAACCACGCCGGCCGTGCCCTCAGGTCTAAGCGCCACACGTACTTTTGACCTGTCCTCAAACTCATACATCTCTTTTTGAACCACATCAGTCTCGGCTCCGATGGCACGGGTAAAAAGTTCTTTTTCCTCCATAATGGGCGTGCGCAATTCCTCAAAACCAAACGCGGTGAAAATCTCGCGCGCGGCCCGTTCGACGCGTGAGAACACCTCGGCGTCCTTGCCAAAAATGTCATGCGTGCCGCGCAGGCGGTTAAATAGTATCATGGCCTTTTCCGAAACTAATGGGGGCGCGAGAAATCGCGCCCGGGCAGAAACGTTTCAACGGAATCCTTTTGGAAATGCGGATTACTACTTGACGTTCTTTTTCATTATGAGACCGGGCTTAAACACAACCACCTTTTTGGGAGGAACCGGCACTTCCTGGCCCGTGCGGGGATTACGGCCCAAACGGCCGCGCCGTGACTTGACCTTAAAAATGCCGAAATTCCTAAGCTCTACGGTCTGCCCTTGCGCCAAATACTCAGTCACTTTGTCCAAAGTCATTTGAACTACACGCTTTACGTCAATCTGCTTGATGCCTGTCTCACCCGATATCTTTAGCACAATGTCTTTTTTTGTAACGGCCACGTTAACCTCCCAGAATTTACGTATGATGTTACCACACAATAAGTTACGGTGTCAACGCACTAAAATTTTCTAAATTCTTAAGAGGATCGACTCTTCGCCGACGCTTTGCTGGAGGGAAGCGACCAACGCTTCATTGGGCTGGACAAACAAACTGCGGTCCACGAGCATCTGGGAACGACTGCCGCTGTCGTCCGTAAATTCAAGATACACCGGGATACTGCCGGGATACTTGGATAGAATCTCCTGCAGCTCTTTCAGGATATTTTCTTGCAGGCCGGAAGTCACCAGCCTCACATGAATACTGCGCGTAAACTTTTTATGCACCTCCGCGACAGGCGTGATCTCGTCCACCAAAAGCTTCGGGTCCTGCTCTTTTCTATCCACATGGCCCCTGAAAAATAAAATCGCGTCTTTCGCCAAATAGTGGCCATAGTTTTTAAAGGTTTTCGGAAAAACCAAAAGATCCATGGCACCCTCGAGGTCTTCGAGCGTCACAATCGCCATTTTTTCATTGGTGCGCTTGGTTTGCGTGAGTTTCAGCTTGCTCACGAGGCCGCCCATGATGACTTCTTCCCCGTCTCTTCTTAAACCGATCGTGGCGGTGGAAACCGTGGAATAGCTTTTTAGCTCTTTTTTGTAACGGTCAAGCGGATGGCCGGTCACGTAAAATCCGAGCATCTCCTTTTCGTTCAAAAGACGCTCGGTCTCGGACCATTCGGGGACATTGGGAATCTGCTGGAAGTTTTTATTGAATGACGGGTCGCTTATGAACGTGTCAAAAAAAGACTTCTGTCCGCTTTCACGGTCCTTCTGGATATCGCCCCCGATCGAAAGCGCCTTGTCGAGCACCGAGCAAAGTTGGGATCGAAAAAGTCCCATAGAATCAAACGCGCCGCACTTGATGAGGCTTTCAAGCACTTTTCTATTCACCACCCGTAAATCCACATGCTCCGTCATGTCAAAAAAGGATTTGAAGCGGTTCTGTTTGATGCGGCCCTGGATAATCGCATCAATCGCGGTCTGCCCCACGTTCTTGACGGCGGCCAATCCAAACCGGATCGTGTCAGAACCGACCACCGTGAACTGCGGAAAGCTTTCATTCACGTCCGGCGGCAGGATCTTGAGCCCCATGCGCTTGGCCTCGTCGATATAAAGAACAATCTTGTCGGTGTTGTCTTTTTCCGAGGTCAGAAGTGCCGTCATGAACTCCACCGGGTAGTTGGCTTTTAAATACGCGGTGCGGAATGAAATCATCGCGTAGGCCGCAGAATGGCTTTTATTAAAGCCGTACCCGGCAAAGTGCTCGATGAATTTAAAGATCTTCTCCGCCACCCGCTTATCCACCTTGTTTTTCACGGCGCCCCGGACAAAATCTTCCTGGACCTTCTTCATTTCCTCTTCTTTTTTCTTCGAGATCGCGCGGCGGAGCACATCGGCTTTGGCGAGCGAAAAACCCGCCAGCACGTTCACGATCTTCATGATCTGCTCCTGGAACACGATGATGCCATAGGTGTCTTTGAGGATAGGTTCCAAGGAAGGGTGGTCATACACGATTGCAATCTGTCCGTGTTTTCTTTTAATGAATTCATCCACCATGCCGGAGCCGATGGGGCCGGGGCGGTACAGTGCCAGGATCGCGATCAAGTCTTCGAATTTATCGGGTTTCAGCTTTTTCAGGATGTCGCGCATGCCCGAACTTTCAAGCTGAAACACGCCGATGGCCTGGGCATTTTTAAGCATCTCAAATGTTTTGGGGTCGTCCAGCGAAACGTCGGCCCAGTCGACGTCTTTTTTCTGCGTGCGCTTGATAATTTTAAGCGTGTCGTCAATGACGGTGAGCGTGCGAAGTCCGAGAAAATCCATCTTAAGAAGGCCTATCTTTTCAAGGCTCTCCATTGAAAACATCGTCGAGATCTGACCGTCGCCGGTCTTAAAAAGCGGCACATGCTCTCTCAAAGGCCTCTGGCTGATCACCACACCCGCCGCGTGGGTCGAAGCATGGCGCGTCATCCCCTCTAAAATTTTCGAAGTGTCTATGAGCTGTGTGATTTGGGGATTTGTTTTGTAAAGGGATTTCAGCTCCGGCTCGCGGCTGAGCGCGTTCTCAATCGTGATATCCAATTCCGTGGGAATCAATTTCGCGATCCGGTCGACGTCGGCATAGGGGATGCTCATCACGCGCCCCACGTCCCGGATCACGGCCTTCGCCATCATCGTTCCGAACGTGATAATCTGCGCCACATTGTCCTTGGAATATTTTTCGGTGACGTATTGAATGACCTCGTCGCGCCGCTCGTAACAAAAATCAATATCGATGTCCGGCATACTGACACGCTCAGGGTTCAAGAACCGCTCAAAGAGGAGATCATACCGAAGCGGGTCGATGTCGGTGATCCCGAGCGCGTAACTGACAACGCTGCCGGCGGCCGAACCGCGTCCCGGCCCCACCGGGATGCCTTTCTCCTTCGCAAAATGAACAAAATCCCACACGATCAGAAAATAGCTCGTATAACCGCTTTTTTGAATGACGCTCAGCTCGTGCTGGGCACGTTTTTCAATTGTCTCGTCCAACTTGGGGTAACGTTTCTTAAGCCCCCCGAACGTGAGCTCCTTGAGATACGCTTCGACGGTTTTGCCTTTGGGGGGCGTAAAATCCGGCACATAGGTCTTGTCGAACTCAAGTTTCAGGCTGCATTTATCCGCGATCTCGATCGTGTTCGAAACCGCGTCCGGGTTGTCCTGAAAAAGCTTTTTCATTTCCTCGGTACTCTTAAAATAAAACTCCTCGGTGCCGAGTCGCGTGCGGTTGGGGTCATCCAGTGTCGTTTGTGTCTGGATGCACATCAAGATTTCATGCGCTTTCGAGAATTCCTTTTCCAGATAATGCACGTCATTGGCCGCAACGGTTTTAAGACCGAGCTTTTTTGCAAGTGCGATCAAGTCCGGGTTGACTCTCTCCTGCTCCTTCAGGCCGCTGTAAATGACTTCAATGTAGAAATCGTCTTTTCCGAAGATATCGGTGTACTCTCGCGCCGCCTGGGCAGCCTTCTCAGCCTGTCCGATGTTTAAAAGGTGCGGCACTTCGGCACGCATGCCGCCGGAAAGCGCAATAAGACCTTTTGAATATTGCCTCAGCATTTCCTTGTCGACGCGCGGGCGGTAATAGAAACCCTCGAGATACCCAATGCTCACAAGATGAATCAGATTGCGATAACCTTCCATGTCCCTGCAGAGAAGCACTAAAGGATAGGACGCACCCTGAAGGCCGTGGGTGGAACGTTCAAACCGGCTTTCGGGCGCCACGTAGACCTCCGCGCCGATGATGGGTTTGACGCCCGCCTTGAGACATGCGCTGTAGAACTCAATCGCGCCGAACATATTACCGTTGTCGGTGATCGCCAAGGCCGGCATGCCGAGTTCCTTGGCGCGGCGGGCTAAGTCCTCGATGCGGCAGGCTGCGTCGAGAAGACTGTACTGCGTGTGGACGTGAAGGTGGACGAATTCGTTGCTCATGGAATTATTCCGGAGGGTATTTTAGCACAAATAAGAAACAAGATGTCATTGCGAGGGACAAAAGTGACAGTCACATTTTGTCACATTTTGTCACCAAATTGTGACCTCAAGATGGGGCGCCATAAGGAAAAATATCCTTCCGAGCGCATTGGATATTTTTTAGGCTATTATTCCCACTCGATGGTTGCGGGTGTCCGCCACTAAAACGTCGGCGGACGCCTGGCGCTACTCCCATTCAATAGTTGCAGGCGGTTTGGAACTGACATCGTAAACGACGCGGTTGACGCCTTTGACTTCATTAATGATTCGATTCGATATTCTCCCAAGCACCTCACGGGGCATCTCAAACCAGTCGGCGGTCATGCCGTCGACTGAGGTCACGGCGCGCAGCGCGATCACGTTGTCGTAAGTCCTCTTGTCCCCCATCACTCCCACGCTCTTCACCGGCAGGAGCACCGCAAACGCCTGCCAGATTTTGTCATACAACCCGGCCCTTCGGATTTCTTCGATGAACCTCGCGTCCGCTTCCCGCAAAATGGACAGCCTCTCCTCGGTCACTTCCCCGATCACGCGCACCGCCAGGCCCGGCCCCGGAAACGGATGCCTGCCGACGAGATTTTCGGGAAGCCCCAGCTTTCGCCCAAGCTCACGCGTTTCATCCTTAAAAAGCTCTCTCAAAGGTTCGATAAGCTTCAGGTGCATTTTCTCAGGCAGGCCGCCCACATTGTGGTGGGTCTTGATTTTTGCAGTCGGTCCCCCAAATGCCGAGCGGCTTTCAATCACGTCCGGATAAAGCGTGCCTTGCGCTAAAAACCGCGCGTTTTTAATTTTCCCCGCCTCGCGCTGAAACGCGTACACAAACTCATGGCCGATAATTTTTCTTTTCTTCTCCGGGTCCGCGACCCCTTTCAGCACTTTAAGGAAATTCTTCTGTGCCTGCACGAAATGGATGTCGGTCTTGAAGTGGCCTTTGAACGCACGCCGTACACTTTCTTCCTCGTTCTTGCGGATAAGCCCATTATTCACAAAGATGCACACCAGCTGCCTGCCGATCGCCTTCGCCAGAAGCGCCGCGGCCACCGATGAATCCACGCCGCCCGAGAGGCCAAGGATCACGCGTGAGCTTCCCACCCTCTGGCGGATCTGACGGATCTGTTCATGAATAAAATTCTCCATCGTCCAGGATTTTTTAAACCGGCAGATCGGAAAAAGGAAATTCCGGATGACTCTTTTGCCGTAGGCGCTGTGGATGACTTCGGGATGGAACTGCACGCCATAAATTTTCCTCTTGGCATTTTCAAAAGCGGCGGTATGCGTGTTCTTCGTGTAGGCGGTCTTCACGAATCCGGAAGGAAAACGGGCCACAGTGTCGCCGTGACTCATCCAGGAAACTGATTTTCTGGGAACACCTCCGAACAACGCGCCCGGATTTTTGCGTAGGTATAGATCCGCGCGCCCGTACTCGCGGCGCCCGGCACGGCGCACCTGCCCGCCGAGCGCGTGCGACAGCGCCTGCATGCCGTAGCAAATCCCGAGGATCGGCACGCCGAGTTTTAATATCTCAGGGTTAATTTGGGGGGAATTTTTTTGATAAACGCTGGCCGGGCCGCCGGAAAGGATAATACCTCTCACGTCCTTTTGACGCACGGCATGCATGGAGACATTTGGCGGCACAATCTCGCAGAAGACTTTCGATTCGCGCACGCGCCGCGCGATCAGCTGATTGTACTGAGAGCCGTAATCGATGATTAAAAGAGTTTGCATAGCGATTTTACGGGTTCAAAGCTTCTCCGGTGGATCTTGCAGGGCCCATGTTTCTTCAAGGCCTCGACATGTTCCTGGGTCCCATAGCCTTTATGCCTGCCAAAACCGTACTCCGGATAAATCCGGTCGTAATATTTCATGATGCGGTCCCGCGTGACCTTCGCAACCACCGACGCGCAGGCGATCGAAAAAGAGACCGCGTCGCCGTTAATGATCGGAATCTGCTTGAATGGGAGCTTTGGGGCCTTGGGGCCGTCTATCAAAACGCAGTCCGGTATCTCTCCAAGACGCGTCAGCGCTTCCTGCATCGCGCGCATCGTCGCCTCAAAGATATTAATCTCATCGATGAGCGGCGAATCAATGACGCCGATCCCCACCACGCTTTTTTCCAGGATCTCTTCGTAAGCGATCTCACGCGCTTTGGGAGTCATCTTCTTCGAGTCGTTGATGTCCGATGAAAACAAAAAATCCCTGACGATTACCGCGGATGCAACCACCGGCCCCGCCAAGGGACCGCGGCCGGCTTCATCCACGCCCGCCAGGGATTTAAAACCCTGATCTAGGAAATGTTGGTCATGCTGAAGAAGTTTCGGTCCGCTCTTGGATGCGTTCTTCTTCAATTCGGCCCTTTTTCCCCGTCTGTTGCCTTAAGTAATACAGCTTCGCCCGGCGGACTTTTCCGGAACGAACGACTTCAATCTTCTGGATCGTCGGTGAATGAAGCGGAAAGTTCCTCTCTACGCCTTCACCGAATGAAATCCGGCGCACCGTGAAATTCTCGCGGATACCTGAACCCTGCCGGTGAATCACGACCCCTTCAAAATTCTGCGTGCGCGTCTTGTCGCCCTCCTCCACCTTCACGAAAAGGCGCACGGTATCGCCGACCTTAAAAGCCGGGATGTCCTTTCTGACCTGTTCCCGCTCCAACTGCCTGATCACCGGATGCATTTCTTTCTCCTTTTCTCAAAAGTTCCGGCCGGCGCTTCTTTGTGATTTTAAGCGCCGCCTCTCGCCTCCAAAGCTCGATTTCCTTATGATGACCCGATAAAAGTATGGAGGGGACTTTAAGTCCGCGGTAAATCGAGGGCCTTGTGTATTGGGGGTATTCTAGCAGATTTCTGCAGAAAGATTCAAATTCCTTCGATTCCTCCCTGCCCAGCACCCCCGGGACAAGCCTTGCCACTGCGTCCACCACCACCATCGCCGGAATCTCGCCCCCGGTCAGGACATAATCCCCGATCGAGATCTCGTCGGTCACGAGTTTATCAATCACGCGCTGATCCACGCCTTCATAGTGCCCGCAAAGAACGGCCAGATGCCTGGCTTTCGACAATTTCCTTGCGGTGCTTTGCATAAACGGCGCGCCTTGTGGCGTCATGTAAATAAAACGGAATCCGGAGGCGCGCTTTTTGGCTTTCTTGCCGAATAACTTGTCATACGCCTCAAATATCGGCTCGGGTTTCATCAGCATGCCGGGACCGCCGCCAAACGGTTTGTCATCGCAAGTCTTGTGGCGGTCATGCGTAAAATCCCGAAGATTGTGAACGCCCACCGAGATTTTTTTCTTTTCAATCGCACGCTTAAGAATAGAGTGCGAAAAAAACGAGTCGAACATCCCCGGGAAGAGAGTAAGTATATCTATCTTCAAAATAGATTTTCCTCAACCGTCATTCTGAGCGAAGCGAAGAATCTCAAAACGAGATCCTTCGGCCCGCCTATGGCGGGCCTCAGGATGACGCCACTCAGCTTAGCTGAACTTAACGCCCGCTTTCTTAAGGACCGACCTTACAGTCTCGGAGGGCTTAGCGCCTTGCTTCATCCAATGCTCCACACGCTCCGACTTCACTTTCACGACCGCCGGATTCTTCGAAGGGTCCCAAAACCCCACTTCTTCCAAAAAACGTCCGTCGCGCGGAA
>Ga0155276_145_pt2 | contig 22440 bp, 33 predicted proteins | sample RifCSPhighO2_02_FD_106244 | JGI IMG/M metagenome (GOLD analysis project Ga0155276, IMG submission 106244) | Omnitrophica bacterium RIFCSPHIGHO2_02_FULL_51_18 | reverse complement strand
TTACGCCTATCGCGATGGAGAAAGAACTTCGCTTCGCCATCCGTGAGGGCGGGCACACCGTCGGTGCCGGGGTCGTCTCGGAGATTTTGGAATAAATATGGCAGCGGCTGATCAACAAAAAATCAGGATTCGCTTAAAGGCCTACGATCACCGCGTGCTGGACCAGTCGACGCTCGAGATCGTCGACACGGCCAAGCGCACGGGTGCGAAGGTTTCGGGCCCGATTCCGCTTCCGACCGACTGTGAACTGATTGTGGTCAACCGCTCTCCCGTAATCGATAAAAAATCAAGGGAGCAGTTTTTTATCAAGACACACAAGAGACTACTGGATATTCTAAACCCGACCGCCAAGACGATCGACGCGCTCAGGAAACTCGATCTTCCGGCCGGCGTCGATGTGGAGATAAAGTGAAATTCGCGGAGCGAATTTCATCCCGAGCGTAAGCGAGGGATCTAAATAAAGATTGCTTCGCCCGACAGAAATATGTCGGGCTCGCAATGACAGGTAAATATGTTAGCATTACTCGGTAAAAAACTCGGCATGACACAATTTGTGAACGCGGAAGGCCATTTGATTCCGGCGACGGTGCTGGAGGCCGGGCCCTGCGTTGTGACGGCGATTAAGAACGAGGAAAAACACGGCTACCGGGCCGTGCAAATCGGTTACGGCGATGTGAAGGAAAAGCATCTTACGAAGTCCCTCAAGACCATTTTTCAAAAAGGCAAACTGCCGCTTAAGAAAAATCTCAAAGAGGTGCGTTTGACGCCGCAGGAGAGCTACGAGCTTGGCCAGGAGATCAAGGTGGATTTGTTTAAGTCCGGCGATGTGGTGGATGTACAGGGAACCTCCATCGGAAAAGGTTTTGCAGGCGGTATGAAACGCTGGGGTTGGAGAGGCGGCCCGGGTTCGCATGGTTCCATGTTTCACAGGCGCATTGGCTCGGTGGGAGCAAGTTCTTTTCCTTCCCGCACGTGGCCCGGGCATAAAATGCCGGGGCATATGGGCCATGTCAAAAAGAACGTGCAAAACCTGGAAGTCTTGAAGGTGGATGTGGAAAAAAATTTGATGCTTGTGAAGGGTGCAGTCCCGGGAAGCGGAAACTCGCTTGTATTTATTCGTAAATCACTTAAAATGCCCGGGGGCGTGAAGCAGAGGGTCGTCGTTAGGAAGTCCGAGAAGAAGGGCCCGCTTGCCAAGGGCGCCAAGAAGACCGCGGACACAGAGAAGAAATAAATATGAAAAAAAAGGCCATCATCAAGTCAAAGAACGTAAAAAGGCATGCGCCGGCCAAGGCCAAGAAAAAGGCCGAGAAGTCCGTCGCCAAACGCAAAGCGAAGGTTAAGAAGGCCGAGTTTCATGCCGCAGGCTCCGCGAAAGCCAGGACGCAGGAATTTAAAGACGGCGCGTTGTCCGTCTATGACCTGCAGGGCAAGAGCGTAGAATCCTTGACGCTGGACCCGATGTTTACCGAACAGCCCGTGAATACCGACGTGGTTTACCAGGCCGTTTTGATGTACCAGGCGGGCCAGAGAGAAGGCACGGCCTCGACGAAGGACCGCGGCCACGTGCGCGGCGGCGGCAGGAAACCCTGGAAACAAAAGGGCACCGGGCAGGCGCGTCACGGTTCAAGACGCTCGCCGATTTGGAGAGGCGGCGGCACGACCTTCGGCCCGAGCCCCAGGGATTATTCCTATGCGATTCCTTCGCAGATGAGACGAAGGGCAGTGACTGAGGGAATTAAGGACAAGGTTTTGAACGGCAAGCTTTATTTGGTAAAGAATCTCGAGATCTCGGAGCCCAAGACAAGGCTCGTGGCGGGCATTTTAAGCACGTTTAAATTGGAGAAGCCCCTTTTTATGGTGGAACAAAAGACAAAAAATTTTGTGCTCGGATCGCGGAACATTCAGGGCGTTTCGGTTAAGACCGCCGAAGAAGTCAATGTGCTGGACGTCGTCGCCCACAAGGAATGCGTGATTACGAAAGGCGCTTATTCGGGATTATTGAAGAGATTAAAATCATGAGTGAATCTTATCTGGTCCTGAAAAATTTGCTGAGGACGGAAAAAGGGGTCGCTCGGGCCGAAAAGGAAAACCAGTATCTTTTCTCCGTGGCAAAAAATGCCAATAAGATTCAGATTAAGAAAGCCGTGCAAGACGTTTACAAAGTAAGCGTGCGGAGCGTGAATACGCAGGTGGTGCCCGGAAAGCTCAAAAGAGTGCGCACACAGCTTGGCAAAACGCCCGAATGGAAAAAGGCCATTGTGACCTTAAAAGAAGGCCAGAAGATCGACCTTGCGTAGCAAGGTCATCCCCACGAAGGTGAGGATCAAGTATGGTCCTCGATTAAAGCATTCGAGGACGACAAAAAGCGTCGATTCCCGCTGGAGTTTACCCCCGCGAAAGCGGGGGCGGGAATGACATGAGGAAATTGAGATAATGGGAAACAAATCTTTTAAACCTACGACCTCAACGCTCCGGTGGACGGTGATCTCCGATTTTGCGGAGCTTTCTCCCAGGAACAAGAAGCCCGAAAAATCGCTGATGGAGCCTTTAAGAAGAAGCGGCGGCCGGAATTCCTACGGACGCATGACCTCCCGCCGCCGCGGCGGCGGCCATAAGCAGAACTATAGGATCATTGATTTTAAGAGAGACAAGCTCGGCGTGCCCGGCAAAGTGGTCTCGATCGAATACGATCCGAACCGTACGGCACGCATTGCGCTTGTGGAGTATGTGGATAAGGAAAAAAGATATATTTTGGCGCCTTTAGGCCTCACAGTCGGGGCAACGGTCTCAAACGGCCCGGGTTCCGAAATTCAGCCGGGCAATGCGCTTCCTTTAAGCGAGATTCCGCTTGGCACGCAGGTCCACAATATTGAGCTTGAAAGAAACCGTGGCGGGCAGATGGTCCGTTCGGCGGGCGGCTATGCCATCTTGATGGCCAAGGAAGGCGAGCACGCCAATTTAAAGCTTCCCTCGGGAGAAATCCGGAAGGTGCGCATCGAGTGCTTCGCGACCATCGGCCAAATCGGAAATATTGATCATGAGAACGAATCGCTCGGAAAAGCGGGCCGCCATCGCTGGCTCGGCCGGAGGCCTGCATCGCGCGCAGTGGCCAAGAATCCCGTGGATCACCCGATGGGAGGCGGCGAAGGCAAGTCTTCAGGCGGCAGGCACCCGACCTCGCGCAAGGGCCAGTTGGCCAAGGGCTTTAAGACCCGCAGGAAAAAGAAACCAACGTCCAAGTATGTTGTAACCCAGAGACCTCGATGAGCCGCTCGATAAGCAAGGGTCCCTATGTGGATGAAAAATTGATGCAGAAGGTGACCGCGATGCAGAAACAGCGCGAGCGAAAGCCCATTAAGACCTGGTCGCGGCGCTCTACCGTGACGCCGGATTTTGTGGGACTCACGATGATGATTCATAACGGCAGGGCGTTTTTGCCCGTGTTTATTACGGAAAATATGGTCGGGCACAAGCTCGGTGAGTTTGCGGCCACGCGCACATTCAAGAAACACGGCGGCATCACGAAGCAGACCGCGGAGCTCACGTAACATGATTGCGAAGGCGTCTGCCAAATTTGTACGGATATCACCGAGAAAGGTCCGCTATGTGATTGATCTGATCCGCCAAAAAACCGTTCCGGCGGCTCAAGGGATCCTGAACGGTTCTCCGCGGCGTGCCGGGGGCATTCTCAAGAAACTTTTGAATCAGGCGGTGGATGCGGCCAAACGAAACTCTCAAATCGAAGCCAAGGATCTTGTGGTTTCCCGCGTCATCGCGGATGGAGGCCCGATGATGAAGCGCTTTCGCCCCATGAGCATGGGCCGCGCAGGTAAGATCCGCAAGCGCACAAGCCACGTCCATCTTGAGCTTGATTTAATAAATAAAAATAGGGCAAGCGCATTGCCGGGTAAGCCCCCAAAGGCAGGCCGTTCGATCGCAGCCCCTGCCCCGAAGAAAGAGTCGGGCAAGAAGAAACTAGCAGGAGCCAGATAATGGGTCAAAAAGTACATCCGATAGGGTTTCGCTTAGGCTTTATCCACACGTGGAGTTCCCGGTGGTATGCCGGCAAGAAAGATTTTTCGCGTTTTCTTCATGAAGACCTGAAAATCAGAAAACACGTGTTTCAGACTTTCCTGCAGGCGGCGATTGCGCGGGTGGAGATTGAGAGAGCGAGCGACAAGATCCGCGTCAATATCCATACGGCCCGTCCGGGTGTGATTATCGGCCGGAAAGGCGCAGACATTGACAGGTTGCGCGAAGATCTTCAGAAAATGACCGGCAACAAAGAGGTCCATATCAATATCAAGGAAGTGAAGAACGCCGCAACCAATGCGCAGCTCGTGTCGGACAATATTGCGCTTCAGCTTGAGAAAAGGATCGCGTTTCGCCGCGCGATGAAGAAGGCGATCCAGCAGGCGTTTGACAGCGGCGCCAAAGGCATCAAAATCCAGACCAAGGGCCGCCTGGCAGGGTCTGAAATCGCGCGGGCTGAGGGTTACCTGGAGGGCAAGGTGCCGCTTCATACGCTGCGGGCCGATATCGATTACGGTTTTTCGGAAGCCCAGACCACTTACGGAAAGATCGGTGTCAAGGTTTTGATTTACAAGGGGGAAATTATCAAACGCGAGAGCGTGAAGCCGGAAAAGAAAGAGGAAGCTGCGGAGACGAGCCATGCCGTTGATGCCTAAGAGAGTCAAATACCGGAAGACGCAGCGCGGCCGCCGAAAAGGAGCCGCCAATAGCGGCAACGTCTTAAGCTTCGGTGAGTACGGCCTTCAGGTGCTGGGCAACGGCTGGTTTACAAATAAGCAGATCGAGGCCGCGCGTGTGGCTATCTCAAGAAGCGTCGGCAACGGCAAGGTTTATATTCGCGTATTTCCCGATAAGCCCGTGACGAAAAAACCGGCCGAGACGCGTATGGGCAAGGGCAAAGGCGCGGTGGAATCCTGGGTGGCGGTGATAAAGAAAGGAAGAATTTTGTTTGAGGTCGAGGGGGTCCCTGAGGATTTGGCGAGGGACGCGATGCGTTTGGCCGCCGCCAAAATCCCGTTCCGCACGCGTTTCATTTCCAGAAAAGGGCTTTTGGGATGAGCCGCGGAAAAGTCAAGGAATTAAGAGGCTTGAGCGCTGCGGAGCTTGTCCAGAAAAAATTCGCTTTGCAAAAGGAACTGTTTGATTTGGGCCAGAAAAAGCTCGTGGGTCAGCTGGATAAGCCGCATCTTTTTAAAATTACGAGGCGTCAGATTGCCCAGGTCAACACCTTATTAAGAGAGACGAACAATGCCTGAGAGATTAAGAGAGACGAACAATGCCTGAGAGCGCGGATAAAAAGAGTTTCAGAAAAGAAAGGGTAGGGATCGTCTTAAGCAATAAGATGACCAAGACGATCGTGGTGCAGATTCGCCGGAAGGCCAGACATCCCGAGTATGGCAAGGTGGTTGAAATCGCAAAGAAATTTAAGGTCCATGATGAGAAAAGCCAGGCCAAGCCCGGCGACCGGGTCCGGATTGTCGAGACCCGGCCGCTTTCAAAAGAAAAGCGCTGGAGGCTCGTGGAAATATTGAGCCACGGCCATCTTGACTTAAAGAGCGAGATTGATCGGCCAGAGCAGCCCCGGCTTGAGCCCCAGGCGGACCGGGTGAGCGTTGATCCATGATTAGAATGAGAACCCTTTTAGAAGTGGCGGACAACACAGGCGCGAGAAAAGCGTCTTGCATCGGCGTGATCGGCCGCTCCGGGCGGCTCATCGCCGAGGTGGGTGATATCATCAGCGCGAACGTGAAAGAGGCTACTCCGGACGGTCAAGTAAAGAAAGGCGAAGTGGTGAAGGGGGTCGTGGTCCGCACGAAGAACAAGATCCGCCGTCCCGACGGCTCTTCGCTTCGTTTTGACTCCAATGCGCTCGTGATTATCGATGCGCAGAAAAACCCGCGGGGCACGCGCATCTTCGGACCTGTGCCCAGGGAGCTCCGCGACAAAGGTTTCATGAAGATTATTTCCCTCGCGCCGGAGGTCATATGAGTCTCCGGGTCCGAAAGGGCGATAAAGTGATCGTGCTGGCCGGCAAGGACAAAGGAAAGTCCGGTAAGGTAATCCATGTGTATCCGAAGAAGGCGCGTGCGCTTGTCGAAGGAATCAACATGGTGAAAAAGCACTTAAGAAAAAGCCAGCAGAACCCGCAAGGGGCGATCGCGAACCGCGAAATACCGATTCACGTTTCCAATTTGGGTTTGGTCGACCCGGTTTCATCCAAGCCGACGCGCATTAAGACGCTCATGGCGGACGACGGCTCCAAGCAGAGAGTTTCTGCGAAGAACAAAGCGGTGATCGCTTAACAGAGGTTAGTCCATGACGACATTGCAGACGCATTTTCAGAAAGTGATTGTCCCCCAAATGATGAAAAAGTTTGGGTATAAGAATTCACTGCAGGTGCCGAGGGTCCTGAAGATCGTCGTGAATATGGGTGTGGGCAAAGGCAGCGAGGACATTAAGATTGTGGAAGCCGCGCAGAAGGACCTGTCAACGATTACGGGCCAGCATGCGGTGATTACGCGCGCCAAGAAGGCCATTTCAAACTTTAAGATCCGTGAAGGTCTGGCCATCGGCTGCCGTGTGACGCTCCGCGGCAAGATCATGTACGAGTTTTTCGAACGGCTTGTCCGCGTGGCACTTCCGCGTATCCGTGATTTCAGGGGTCTGAACCCCCGCGGTTTCGACGGGGGCGGTAATTTTTCATTCGGGCTGCAAGAGCAGACGATTTTCCCGGAAATTGAGACCGACCGCGTGACACGCGCGCAGGGCATGGATGTGGTGCTGGTCATTTCGGGATCCGGGTCCAGGGAAGAGTCCTATGAGCTTTTAAGCTTATTTGGTGTGCCGTTTAGGGCCCGGTCGACGGCCGAAAAAGCGAGGATTTATGGCTAAATACTCATTGGTGCTTAAACAACGAAGGCCCCCCAAGTTCAAGACGCAAGCCTACAACCGCTGCCAGCGCTGCGGAAAAACACGGGGTTATTACCGGAAATTCAAGCTTTGCAGGATTTGCTTCCGAGAGCTCGCCTTAAAAGGCGAGATCCCGGGCGTCATCAAGGCAAGCTGGTGAATTTAGCGGATAGCGTGGAGCGGATAGTAACAGTCCAATGCCCATAAATCTAAACGCTAAACGCTCTACGCTCTACGCTAAAAAGAGGAGTTAGAAAGGATATTATGTCACTATCAGATCCCATTGCCGACGGCCTTACAAGAATTCGTAATGCAAGCCGCGCCCATAAGGAGAGAGTGGACGTTCCCGCTTCCTACTTATTGACGGAGCTTCTCAAGATTCTGAAGAAGGAAAGATTTATCTACGATTACCGTTTGATTGAGGACAAGAAGCAGGGGATTTTGAGGGTTTATCTTAAAAAAGAAAATGAGCCGGTTCGGAAGATTGCGCGGATCGTCCGGGTTTCAAAACCGGGTTTGCGCGCCTATACGAACCGGCAGAACATTCCCACGGTTTTGAACGGCTTGGGAATTTGCGTTCTATCAACGCCGCAGGGCGTGTTGACGGGCGACGAAGCCAAGCGCCGCAATGTCGGCGGTGAAATACTCTGCAAGGTGTGGTGAACGATGTCACGTATCGGTAAAAAGCCCATAGAAATTCCAAGCGGCGTGAAAGTGGCCGTGGACCATCAGACCGTGAACGTGGAGGGCCCGAAAGGGAAACTTCAGTTCCGTCTTCATCCGCGCGTGAAGGCGGTGATGAAGGAGAGTGTTTTGACTGTCTCTCCGGTGTCGGAGATGAAAACGGACCGCGCGCTGCAGGGCACTTCCCGCAGTGTGATCCATAACATGATCCTGGGGGTTACGAACGGTTACGTGAAAGAACTTTCCATTGAAGGCGTCGGTTTTAAAGCGACGGTCCAGGGCAAACAGCTTCAGTTGCTGTTGGGGTTCACGCATCCGGTTATTTTTGACATGCCGGAAGGGGTGACCGTCGAGGCGCCTAAACCGACGCAGGTTTTCATTAAGGGAATTGACAAGGTCAAGGTGGGGCAGTTTGCCGCGAAGGTCCGGAAGGCGTTTGAAGCGGAACCCTACAAGGGCAAAGGCATCAAGTATGCGGGTGAAGTGATTCGCCGGAAGGCCGGCAAGACGGTGACCAAGTAATGAGACCCAAAAACAAGACCCAATCCAACAGGATCATAAGGCATTTGAGGCTTCGTAAAAGAGTCAAGGGCAGTGGGGAGCGTCCGAGGCTTTCGCTTCATCCCAGCGTGAAGCACCTGGAAGCGCAGATTATCGATGATTTTGAGCAGAAGACTTTATTGGGTGTTTCAACCAAGAGCAAGGAATTCAAGAAGCTGCTCGGCAAGCACAGCGCCGGCAACGTGAAAGCCGCCGTCACGTTTGGTGAATGGGTGGCCGAGAAGGCCAAGCAAAAGGGAATCCAAAAGGTCGTGTTTGATCGCGGGGGGTTTTTATACCACGGCCGCATCAAGGCCTTTGCAGACGCGGCCCGGACCCAGGGTTTACAGTTTTAATTAAGGGGAGAAGGTTCATTGGAAAATAAGGAATTCAAGCCGAAGGCAAAAGGGAAATTGGTCAAAGTGGAGCGGGTCGATGTGCCGCTAAACCAGGCGGCCGTGATGGCCGTGGCCGAGGGGGGGGTGGAGCAGCGGGTCAGGAAGCCTGTCCGCAGCCCGAGAAGGACGATGCGTCAGGAAACTCCCCAGGAGTTTGTGGAAAAGGTCGTGGCGGTCAATCGTGTCGCCAAGGTGGTCAAGGGCGGTAAAAGGTTTTCGTTCAGCGCGCTCGTGGTTGTGGGCGACCAAAAGGGCCGCGTGGGTTATGCGATCGGCAAGGCCAACGAAGTGCAGGACGCGATTCGCAAGGGAATTTTCCAGGCCAAAAAGAATTTATTCAGGGTGCCTCTGAAAGGGACCACGATTCCGCATGAAGCGATCGGTCACTTTGGCGCTGCGAGGGTCCTGATGAAGCCGGCGATGCCGGGGACCGGAGTGATTGCGGGCGGGGCCGTGCGTGCGATTTGTGAATCAGCCGGCATCAAGGACATATTAACGAAGTCGCTGGGCTCAGACAACTCCATCAATGTGGTGCGCGCGACTTCCGAGGGGCTTCAAAGATTGATGGAGGGCGCGTCCAATGCTTGATAGGCTTAAGGCCCCCAGAGGCGCAAAGAAAAGAATCAAAGTAGTCGGACGCGGACGCGGATCCGGTCATGGAAAAACGTCGGGTCGCGGCCATAAAGGCGCAAACGCCAGGGCTTCCGGAGGCACGCGGCCGGGTTTTGAAGGCGGTCAGATGCCCTTGATCCGCCGGATCCCGAAGCGTGGTTTCACTTTTATTTCTAAGCCTAAATTTGAGATTGTTTCGTTGGAACGATTGAATTGTTTCTCGTCAGGATCCGAGGTGACGCCCGAGCTTCTCAAAAAAGAGCGTCTGATAAGAAAGCGCTTGCCGGTAAAAGTTTTAGGCGATGGAGATTTGAAGCACCCGTTGACGATCAAGGCGCATGCATTTTCCAGATCAGCGCTTGAGAAGATTAAAAAAGCGGGCGGCACGGCGAGCACGATGGGGGAAGCTCCGCTCGCGAAGACCCGGAAGCCCTGATGCTTCAGGCGTTTGCCAATACCTTCAAGATTCCGGATCTTCGAAAGAAGATTCTTATTACCTTAGCAATTATTGCGGTTTACCGGCTCGGGACTTATATTCCCACGCCCGGCATTGACGGCGCAAAACTTGCGGTGTTCTTTGACAATTTAACCAGGACCCAAGGCGGCACGCTTTTTGGAGTCATGAATCTTTTTTCAGGCGGCGCGATTCATCGTCTGACGATCTTTGCGCTCGGGATCATGCCTTATATTTCAAGTTCGATCATCATGCAGCTTCTGACGGTCGTGATCCCCGCGCTTGAGAAACTCGCGAAAGAAGGCGAGATGGGCCGGAAGAAAATCAATCAGTACACGCGATATGGCACCGTCGTGCTCTCGGTCATTCAGTCATTCTTCATCGCGCTCTGGCTTGAAAATCCAGCCCATTTCGGCGGGTTAGAGATCGTTCAGCATTCCGGCTGGGGTTTCCGGCTCTTGACCGTGCTTACACTCACGACCGGTTCCGCGTTTATCATGTGGCTCGGTGAGCAGATTCAGGAAAAAGGAATCGGAAACGGCATGTCGCTGATTATTACCGCCGGAATTCTTTCCCGGGTTCCCACGGCCGTCTCTCAGGTAATTGCGTTGGTGCGGCCCACGGCCACCTCGAGGGGACAGATGGATCCCTTAACGGCCGTGTTTATGTTTGTGATCATGGTGATTGCTATCGTGGTCGTTGTGTGGCTGACTCAGGGCGAGCGAAAGATCCCCGTTCAGTATCCGAAGAGGGTGATCGGACGTAAAGTGATGGGCGGGCAATCGGTGTTCATTCCTTTCAAGGTCAATAACGGCGGCGTCATGCCGATTATCTTCGCGCAATCGATCGTTCTTTTTCCGGCCACGATAGGCGTCTTTTTGCCGAACCATTTGATTCAGCAGGTGGCGCAGGGGCTGGTTCAGGGGTCTCTGTGGTACACCGTGATTACGATGTTTTTGATTATTTTCTTCAGTTATTTTTATACGGCGATTGCGTTTAACCCCGTCGATCTGGCGGAGAACATGAAGAAATACGGCGGTTTTATTCCGGGAGTTCGGCCCGGCAATCCGACCGCCGGATACATCGATTACATCATTAATCGTATCACGCTTCCGGGCGGGGTTCTTCTGGCCGTGATCGCGGTGGCGCCGGATCTTTTTGGAAATTGGCTTAAAGTCCCTTATCAGGTGGCAGATTTCTTTGGGGGAACCGCACTTTTGATTGTGGTCGGCGTGAGCTTGGATACAATCAAGCAGATCGAGTCCCAGCTTTTGATGCGCCATTATGAAGGTTTCATGAAGCGCGGACGAATCCGCGGGCGCCAGCGTTCGTACTAGGAGCGGCCAGAGCGTTGCGATTAGTGCTGTTGGGACCGCCGGGCGCAGGCAAAGGGACGTTGGCACAAGTTCTTTCCAAAGATTGGAATGTGGTCCATGTATCGACCGGCGATATGCTGCGGGAGGCGCTGAAAAATCGCACGCCGCTCGGGCTTAAAGCCAAGGCGTTCATGGAAAACGGCAAGCTGGTTCCCGATGAGATTGTGATCGGGCTTGTTTCCGAGAGGCTCTTAAAGAAGGACGCCGAGCGGGGGTTCATCCTTGACGGCTTCCCGAGGACCGTCGAGCAGGCCAAAGAGCTCGACAAGGAAATCAAGAAGCTTAAGATGCCGATCACTACGGTGCTTTATTTTAAGACGAGCTTGCCCGTGATTATCCGCCGGCTTTCGGGGCGCAGGGTTTGTCAGAATTGCGGCAAGAATTATCACGTGACTAATTTTCCTCCGAAGGCGCAAGGGGTTTGCGATGCTTGCGGCGGCAAGCTGATCCAGAGGCCGGATGACAAGGAAGAGACGATTGAAGAGCGTTTAAAGGTGTACGAGAAAGAAACCTCGCCGCTCGTGGATTATTATAAGAAGGAAAAGCTTTTGCAGGAAGTGCCCGGTGATCTGGATGTGCAGGAATTAGGCACGCACTTGAACGAAATTTTCAAAAAGAAGGGCCTGCTTGACCGTTAAAAATCAAGAGGAGCTTGAACTCATGCGGACTGCCGGACGCGTAGTGGCCGGGTTTTTCAGGCTCATTGAAAAAGAGGTAAAGCCGGGTGTTACGACAAAGCGCCTGGATGAAATCGCAGAAGAATTTATCCGTTCGCAAGGCGCTTTGCCCGCGTTCAAGGGTTACTATGGGTACCCGGCAACGATTTGCGCTTCCGTGAATGAAGAAGTCGTACACGGGATACCGGGCGCGCGGGTGCTTCAAGAGGGCGATATCGTTGGCGTGGATGTCGGCGCGAAGTTCAAGGGCTATTTCGCGGATGCCGCAAGGACATGGGCGGTGGGCCGCATCGATAAGGAAGATCAGCGGCACATAGACGTCACGCGGAATGCTCTGAAAGAAGGAATTGCGAAGGCCGTCGCGGGAAACAGGCTTTCCGATATTTCATGGGCGGTCCAGCGTTTTTCGGAAAAGAACGGTTTTTCAGTGGTCCGCGAATATGTCGGCCACGGCATCGGGAAGAATTTGCATGAAGAGCCGCAGGTGCCAAATTTCGGCCTTCCCGGCAGGGGCCCGGAGCTTTTGGAGGGCGTGGCGCTTGCGATTGAGCCTATGCTGAACCGCGGCGGGCATGAAGTGAAGCTGTTGGGTGATGGCTGGACGGTCGTCACGAAAGACGGCAAACGTTCGTGCCATTTTGAGCAGACAATTTTTGTGGGTAAAAAAGCGGCGGAAGTCGTAACGGAGTAATGGTTCGAAAGAGTTTATGCCGAAAGAAGACGCGGTTCAAGCGGAAGGAACGGTTGTCGAAGCGTTGCCGAACGCGATGTTTCGTGTGGAGTTGGGAAACCAGCACATGGTGCTTGCGCATGTGTCGGGCAAGATGAGAATGAATTTTATCCGTATCCTGCCGGGGGACAAGGTGATGCTGGAACTGTCACCCTATGATCTGACGCGGGGCCGGATTATTTACCGGGTGAAATGACAGTAGGAGTTGATGATGAAAGTGCGTCCGAGTGTCAAAAAAATTTGTGATAACTGCAAAATTGTGCGAAGAAAAAGAGTGGTGCGTGTCATCTGCTCAAATCCGAAGCACAAACAAAGACAAGGCTGACGAGGAATGAAATTATGCCAAGAATTTTAGGGGTTGATCTTCCAAAAGAGAAAAAGATATACGTGTCGCTAAGCTACCTTTACGGAGTCGGCAGGCCCATGGCGATCAAGATACTGGCTAAGGCGGGCATCAATCCGGAGGTGAGAGCGAAGAACCTCACCGAAGACGAGGTTTCGAGGATCACCAACATTATCCAGAAAGAGTACACGGTGGAAGGCACGCTCCGGCGCGATGTCGCGATGAATATTAAACGGCTCATGGACATTCAGTCTTACCGCGGCTTTCGTCATAAGAGGGGCCTGCCGGTTCGCGGCCAGAGAACGCGCACGAATGCCCGCACCCGGAAGGGCCCGAAGAAGACGATCGGTGCCCAGGTGAGGAAGACGGCACCGGCGGCGGCCCCCAAGGCGGGCGGCGACAAGAAATAATGATTCGACTGGCGCTCACCATTCATAAGGAGGATTTAAAAGCAAGTGGCTAAATCAAAGAAGTTTAAATCAAGAAAGAAGGTCCTGCGCAATATCTCGGAGGGTGTTGCGCATATCCTGGCGACCTTCAATAATACAATTGTGACCATTACCGACAGGTCCGGCAATGTGATTGTCTGGTCCAGCTGCGGTTCCGCCGGGTTTTCGGGATCAAAGAAATCGACGCCGTTTGCCGCCCAGATAGCCGCCGAAAGCGCCGCCAAGAAAGCGCTTGAGCACGGCATGAAGACCGTAGAGGTCACGGTGAAAGGCCCAGGATCCGGTCGTGAGTCCGCCATCCGCGCGCTTCAGGCGGCCGGTCTTTCGATCAGCCAGATCAAGGACGTTACTCCGATTCCTCACAACGGGTGCCGGCCTCCGAAGAGAAGGAGGGTCTAGCCATGGGCCGTTACACGGGTTCCGTGTGCCGCCTTTGCCGGCGGGAAAAAATGAAGCTCTTCCTGAAGGGCGCGCGCTGCTATACGCCGAAATGCGCGATTGAAAGACGTGAGTATGTGCCGGGCATGCATGGGCAGGGGCGGCAGAAGCTTTCGGATTATGGCGTTCAGCTTCGTGAAAAGCAAAAAGTGAAGCGGATCTACGGCATTTTGGAAAGACAGTTTAAGTTTTATTTCAAAAATGCGAGCCGTTCCAAAGGAGTGACCGGCACGGCGCTGTTGGTGACACTTGAACGCAGGCTCGACAACGTCCTATTTCGCATGGGGTTGGCGGCTTCAAGAAGCGAAGCGCGCCAGATCGTGCGCCATGGTCATGTGAACGTGAACCAGGGCCAGGTGAACATTCCTTCCTATCAGGTAAGCGCGGGCGATGTCGTGCAGGTGAGCGGCAGCGATAAGATGAAGGAACGGTATAAAGCGCTTTTGGAACTGACCAAGGACAATAAAACAATTGATTGGCTCGAGGTGGATGCCAATCGTTTCAGCGCGAATGTGAAGAAGCTGCCGGAGCGTTCAAATATCCAGATGCCGATTCAGGAACAGCTGATCGTGGAACTTTATTCAAAGTGACAGTTAAGTCTTACGCGGACAAAGTTTATTGAGAGGAGATACAGACGATGGGAATAGCTTTAAGGTCTTTTGAAGTACCCAAGAAGCTCGTTTGCGACGAAGAGTCGCTGACAGGGAGCTACGGAAAGTTTATTGCCGAGCCGTTTGAAAGAGGCTATGGAGTCACGATCGGGAATTCCTTGAGGAGGGTCCTGATTTCTTCGCTCGAAGGCGCCGCCGTCACATCGATCAAGATTGAAGGGACCACCCATGAGTTTTCGACGATCCCCGGCGTGGCCGAAGACCTGACCGAAATTGTTTTAAACGTGAAGAAGGTCGTTCTCCGCTCCCATACCCGCACGCCCAAGACGCTTCGCATCGAGAAGGATGGAAAGGGACCGATCACCGCGGAGGACATTCTGACGGATGACACGGTGGAGATCATTAATCCCGACCAGCACATCGCGACGTTGACGAAGAACGTGCCGTTCCGCATGGAACTGGAAGTCCAAAAGGGCCGAGGCTATGTGCCGGCCGACCGCAACAAGAAAGACGGCCAGCCGCTGGGCGTGATCGCGATTGACTCGATCTTTTCGCCGGTCAAAAAAGTGAATTTCCATGTCGAGGACACGCGCGTCGGTCAGATGACGGATTATGACAAATTAATTCTCGAAGTCTGGACCAACGGCAGCATGACGCCGAAAGAGACCGTGCTTTACGCTTCGAACATCTTCCAGCGGCACATGGATGTGTTTGTGAATTTCGGAAAGCTGCCCGAAGAGGACATGGAAGCCGAGGTGCAGGACGACAAGGAAAAGGAGCTTTACAAGAAGCTCGCGAAGCCCGTCTCCGAGCTTGAGCTTTCCGTCCGCAGTGCCAACTGCCTCAGGGAAGCGCATATCAAGACGATCGGGGAACTCGTGAGAAAGACGGAGGCCGAAATGCTGAAGTACCGCAACTTCGGCAAGAAGTCTCTCACGGAGATTTCAAATCTTATCAAGGACATGGGTCTGGGTTTTGGCGTCGAAGTGGATCTTAAGAAACTTAAAACCTACACTGGAGAGACATCGGAATGAGACATCATCGGCAGACCCAGCGTCTGGGCCGGAATAAAGCCGAGCGCACGGCTATGATTGAAAATATGGTGGGAAGCCTCCTGATTTACCAGCAAATCAAGACGACGCTTGAGAAAGCCAAAGTCGCAAGACGTCTTGCCGACCGGATCATCACGCTCGGCAAGAACGACACGCTCTCGTCCCGCCGCCAGGTTTTTTCCTATCTTCAGAACCACCAGCTTACTTCCAGACTTTTTAAGGAAGTCGCGCCGCGTTTCAAAAACAGAAACGGCGGTTATACCCGCATCCTTCATCTGGACAGAAGGAAAGGGGACGGCGCTCAGTTGGCGCTCTTGGAGCTTACCGAGAAGGAAATCAAGCTCAAGGAACCCAAGAAGACAAAGAAAAAAGACCAGAAATCGGCTGTCAAGCCGGCGCATGAACACAAACACGCCAAGGAGGATGAAGCGAAGGAATCCGAGCCGAAGGCGCGCGGTGCGGCCGAAAAAGAGGCGCATTTCCGCAGGGCCGAAGAAGCGCCGAAGCCCAAGCCGAAGATGGGGTTCTTCAAGAACCTGGGCCGGTTTTTCAGGAATAAGGGAGGCGGTTAAAATAAAAGGGGACAGGCAAAAGGGGCCAGCGCCCCTTTTGCCTGTCCCCTTTTATTCGGAGGGGATAAACATTTTATCATAGAAGAACATGACGCATTCTCCTGCAAAAATTCATAACGAAAGAATAACCATCGCCGGCCGCATGACGTTGGTATCGCCTTCGGCGACACTCCAGCTGACCTCCAAGGCCAAAGAGATGAAGTCGAAAGGCCTTCCGGTCATCAATTTCGCCGCCGGAGAACCCGATTTTGATACGCCGCAAGCCGTGAAGGATGAAGCGGTTAAGTGCTTAAATTCCGGATTCACCAAGTACACACCCAGCTCGGGAATCCCGGAACTAAAGGAAGCAGTCTGCCGGAAGTTCAAGGATGACAATGGGTTGAGTTATGTTCTTGAGAATATCGTGATTTCATGCGGCGCCAAGCACTCGCTTTACAACCTCATTCAAGTATTGTGTAACCCGGGGGATGAGATTTTGATCCCGACGCCCTATTGGGTGAGCTATCCTGAAATGGTGTATTTGGCCGGCGGCAAACCCGTTTTTGTTCCGACGTCGCAAGAAAACGGATTCCGTGCCGGTGTGGAAGCGGTCAAAAAGGCCGTGACGCCCAAGTCAAAGATACTGATATTGAACAGCCCTTCGAATCCGACCGGCGGCATTCTGGAAGAGAAGGATTTGAAAGCACTGGCCCAAGTGGTCGTGGAAAATAATTGGGTCTGCATCAGCGACGAGATTTACGAGTATTACCTTTATGAAAATCAAAAGCATGTTTCGATCGCCTCCTTCAATGAAGAGATCAAAAAAAGAACATTTGTCGTGAACGGCGTCTCGAAGAGCTACTCGATGACCGGGCTTCGCATCGGGTATCTGGCGGGCGATGCGGAGGTGGTTAAAAAAATAGGAATTCTGCAGGACCATTCGACCTCAAACCCGGCTTCCATCAGCCAGAAGATGGCTGTCGCGGCGCTGAATCTCCCGAAGAGCCACCGGGAAAACTTAAGGAAAATTTTTACAAAAAGGCGCGAGCTCATGCTTTCGCTTCTGGCGCAGTGCAAGGGTTTTAAGCCGTTTCCGCCGCAAGGCGCCTTCTACGTGTTTTGCGATATTTCAAAGACGGGTTTTTCGTCCGAGACGCTTTGCGAGAAGCTCTTGGAGGAAATTTATGTGGCCGTGATTCCCGGAAAAAGCTTTGGGTCCGATCAGCATGTCCGCTTTAGCTTTGCTTGCAGCGAGAAAGACATCGAGGAAGGCATCCGGCGGATCAAAGAGTGGACGGAGAAAAACGTCAAATGAAGAGAAGAATAACACTCATCCCGGGAGACGGCATAGGGCCTGAAGTGTCGCTGGCGGCTCGGCGGTGCGTCGAAGCGACAGGCGTCGAGGTGCAATGGGAAGTGGTGCACGCGGGCGCCGACATCATGGAGAAAAAGGGCACGCCGCTTCCGGATGAGGTATTGGAGTCCATTCGCCGCAATAAGATTGCGATTAAGGGGCCCGTGACAACCCCGATCGGGTCCGGTTTCAGGTCCGTCAACGTGGCGCTCCGGAAAGAGCTGGATCTCTACGCCTGCTACAGGCCTTGCAAGCTGTATCCAGGCGTGCGGAGCCCCTTCCAGGCCATCGACTTGATTGTTGTCCGGGAAAACACGGAGGATCTTTATGCGGGTATAGAATTTGAAAGCGGCTCGCCCGAAGCGAAGACGCTGGTCGAAAAAATAAAGGAATTGAATCCGAAAGCAAAGTTCCACCCGGAGCCTGCGATCAGCATCAAGCCGATATCGAGATTCGCCACCGAACGCATTGTGCGTTTTGCATTTGAGACGGCCGTTAAAAATAACCGTAAGAAAGTCACTGCCGTCCACAAGGCCAATATCATGAAATGCACGGACGGCCTTTTCCTGCAGGTCGCGAGGGAAGTCGCAAAAAAATATGAGGGGAAAATTCAGTTTGATGACCGCATCGTCGACAATATGTGCATGCAGCTGGTGCAAAAACCCAACGACTATGATGTGCTGGTCCTGCCGAATCTTTACGGAGACATTGTTTCAGACCTTTGCGCGGGTTTGATCGGCGGCCTGGGGATAGCGCCCGGCGCGAACATCGGCGAAGGAGCGGCGCTTTTTGAAGCGACGCATGGAAGCGCTCCCAAGTACAAGGGTCTTAATAAGGCTAACCCCACCGCGATGATTTTGTCGGCTGTTTTGATGCTTCGTCACCTCGGAGAAGCAAAACCGGCGGACCAACTTGAGAATGCGGTGGCGACAGTGCTTAAAGAAGGCAAGTCCGTGACCTATGACCTTAAAGCCGACCGCAATGACCCGACGGCGGTGGGCACGAGCCAAATGGCGGATGCGATTATTAAAGCGCTTATCCGTTAATCAATAAGTGAACGCTTCGTTCGATCTGATTGTGTTGGGCGGAGGGCCGGGGGGCTATGTTGCGGCGCTTCGCGCCGGTCAGCTCGGCCTTAAAACCTGTCTTGTTGAGAAGGACTTTTTGGGGGGCGTTTGCCTCAACAAAGGATGTATTCCTTCCAAGACCCTTTTATCCGGCACCGAGCTTTTTACGAAGATCCAAAAAGCCGGCGAATGGGGCATTGAGTTGGACAGCCCCCCGCGCTGGAATTTAAAAAAGCTCTTTGACAGAAAAGAAGAGGTGGTCCGAAAAATGAGGCAGGGCCTCGAGAGCCTTTGTCAAAAACGAAACGTTTTTGTCGCCCGAGGCCTAGGCCGGATGGAGGGGCCCACGACGATAAAAGTCGGAAACGACCGTTATGAAGCCAAATCGCTTGTCATCGCCACAGGTTCCGCACCCAAGCGCGTGGATTTTGGCGGGGGCCTTTCCGACGCTGTCTTATCAAGCGAGGAAGCGTTGTCCTTGTCGGACCAGCCGGAATCACTTCTCGTCATCGGCGGAGGAGCCGAGGGTTGCGAATTCTCGCTGATTTTTAGGGGCCTGGGTTCGGCGGTTACGCTAGTTGAAATGGAGGAGCGCCTTTTGCCGGGTTTTGACCGGGACGCAAGCGCCGCGATCAAACGTTCGCTCACGGCGAAAGGAATCGAAGTCCTAACCCAGGATACCGTGACTGCCGTAAAGCGTCAGGATAAAAAACTGAAAGTACAGTTTAAAAGCGGTTTATCCAAAGAGGTGGATAAGATCCTTGTGTGCGCGGGCCGGAAGCCCAACACGAAAGACATAGGTTTTGAAGCGTGTGGCGTAAAACTCGACGACAATGGTTTTATCCTCACAGACAGGCATTTAAGGACATCGCTTTCCCATGCCTACGCGGTCGGCGATGTGACGGGGCGCAGGATGATGGCTCATTCGGCGTCTTACGAAGGCTATGTAACCGCCGGCCGCATCGCCGGCTACAAGGAGATTTTGGATTACACGGCTGTTCCCTCATGCGTTTACACGTACCCTGAGGTTGCTCAAGTGGGTTTAAGCGAAGAAAAGGCCAGAGCCGAGGAAGTCCCTTTTGAGGTGGGACGTTTTTCTTTTATGGCTTTAGGCCGCGCGCACGCCAAAGGGGAAGCGGAAGGGTTTGTGAAGATCATCGGCCACGCGAAAACAGGCCGGGTGCTTGGCGGCGTGATCGTTGGCCAAGGAGCCTCCGAGCTCATCAATGTCGTGGGTTTGGCGATTCGAAAAAAGCTGAAAGTGGAAGATCTGCGGTCGCATATTGCGCCGCACCCAAGCGCGTCGGAAGCGCTCGTGGAAGCCGCGCACTTATTTTTTAAAGAAGGTCTGCACTTTGCCTAGACGGCTGCCCGAGTGGCTCAAGAAAAATTTGGCAGCCGGGCAGGAGGCCGCGCGGACGGATACGCTTTTAAGAGGGCTCGGACTTCATACGATCTGCGAAAGCGGGCGCTGTCCCAACCGCGACGAGTGTTACTCGCAGCGCACCGCCACGTTCATGCTGATGGGCGATGTTTGCACGAGAAGCTGCCGGTTTTGCTCGGTGGCGACGGGCCGGCCGGAAGTTTTGGACCCGGATGAGCCGCGGCGGGGCGCCGAGGCGGCAAGACTCCTTGGGTTAAAACATGTGGTGGTGACCTCCGTGAACCGGGACGATCTGGAGGATGAAGGCGCCGGCCATTTTGCCCGGGTGATCCGCGAAATCCGAAAGGTTTCGCCGGACATTATCATTGAGATCCTGACGCCTGATTTTAAAAGGACTCAAAAATCCGCCGTCGAAGTCATTTTAGAAGCGCGTCCGGATATCTTTAACCATAATACGGAGACCGTGCCCCGGCTTTACAAGCGTGTGCGGCCGCAAGCGGATTATGAAGCGACACTTCAGATCTTCAGAGAAATTAAAAACCGCTCGCGGCACGTTTTGACAAAAAGCGGGCTCATGCTGGGCTTAGGGGAAACCAAAAGGGAAGTGTTGGAAGTTTTAAGGAATCTGAGGGAAGCCGGCTGCGAGATTCTGACGCTCGGGCAGTACCTGCAATCCAGCGCGCTCGGGCTTCCGGTGGAAGAATACATTCATCCGCGGACTTTTGAGGAGTATAGGGAAGAAGCCTTGCCCATGGGATTTCAATGGGTGGAAAGCGCGCCGTTTGTCCGGAGTTCTTTTCACGCAAAAGAGTCTTTTGAGGCGCTTAAAAGGTCATTAATCGAAATCAGAACTATTTGAAAGGACAGCTCATGCAGGAAGCTAATAGGTTAAAACGGTTGCCGCTTTATTTATTCACAATCCTCGACGAACTTAAGAAGCGTGCCCGCGAAAGAGGCGTGGACGTCATTGATTTGGGAATGGGAAGCCCGGACCAGCCGGCGCCGAAGCACGTGATCGAGAAACTTTGCGAAGCAGCGCATGTCACCGAAAACCATCGCTATTCCAGAGCCGACGGCGATGTGGAACGACGTCTGAGAGAGGCAATTGCCAACTGGTATTTCAAGCGTTTTGGCGTGCAGCTGGATCCCGGCACGGAAGTGCTCCCGCTGATAGGCTCTAAGGAAGGCATTGCGCATTTGTCGCTCGCGTTTTTAAACAACGACGACATTGCGCTCGTGCCTAACCCGGCTTACCCCGTGCATTTCAACGGCGTCATCATGGCCGGCGGGATCCTTTACAACATTCCGATTGTGCAGGAGAAGGGCTTCTTGCCGGATCTGGAATCCGTTCCGAAGGAAGTCGTGAAGATGGCCAAGCTCATGTTCTTGAGCTACCCCCACAATCCGACGGGAGCTGTGTGTGACATGAGGTTCTTTGAGCACGTCGTGAAGTGGGCCGAAGGAAAAAATATCATCGTTGCGCATGATCTGACTTATTCGGATATTGTTTATGACGGCTACAAAGCGCCGAGTCTTCTTCAGGTGAAAGGCGCAAGGAATTTCTCAATAGAGTTTCACACGCTTTCAAAATCCTACAACATGGCCGGCTGGCGTATCGGGTTTGTGGTCGGCAACGCGGATATTTTGAAAACACTTTCAAAAACAAAAAGTTACGTGGATTTCGGAATTTTCAGAGCTGTTCAGGAAGCCGCGATTGCGGCTTTGGAAGGTCCTCAAGAGTGTGTCGCCGACATGGTGAAACTTTATAAAGAGCGCCGCGACGTGCTGGTGGACGGCCTGAACGCGATCGGATGGAAGACAGAAAAACCGAAGGCCACCTTCTACGTGTGGACGCGCATTCCCCATAAGTATTCGGCGCTGGCGGCGCTTGAATTTGCTACGCTGATGGTGGACGAAATTGGCGTCGCGGTGGCTCCCGGCACCGGTTTCGGCGAATACGGCGAAGGGTATGTGCGTTTTGCGCTCGTAGAGCCCGTTGAGCGGATCAAAACAGCGCTTCAAAAGATCAAAACGCTCCTGGAAGTCAAAAGCTAAGATTGCGCCGATTTCTATGGATTCGCTCATAAATAATGGTCGAATTCAATAATAGAAGCGTCTGCGTTCTTATTCCGGCCTATAATGAGGAAAAAAATATAAGCCGCGTGCTCGGCGCGCTTAAAAGAAGCGGATATTCCGTCGTCGTTTCCGACGACGGATCCCATGACAAAACCGTAGAAATTTCAAGGTCCTTCGGCGCCCATATTCTTGTTTCCGACCGCAACCGCGGAAAAGGTTCAAGCATACGCCGGGGTTTCGATTGGTTTATGACTCAACCCTACGAAGCGCTGGTATTGATGGATGCCGATGGTCAACACGATTCCAAAGAGCTTGATTCGTTTACCCGCGCCTTAAACCAGCCAGAGTGCTATTTGGTGATCGGAGACAGGATGTCAAACCCCAAAGGCATGTCGCTCATCCGCGTGGTCACGAACCGTTTTATGTCCTGGATCATCTCACGGCTCGTCCAGCAGAATATTCCCGACAGCCAGTGCGGTTATCGCGCCCTCAAAAGAGAGCTGGTTGGGAAGATGACTCTCAAGACAACCCGGTTTGAAATCGAGTCGGAAATGATTTTGGAAGCCTCGCGTCTGGGATTTAAGGTCAGTTCGATCCCGATCACGTCCGTATACGAGGGCGGTCATAGCCACATCCGGCCGTTCAGCGATACTTTCCGGTTTTTTAGGTTTCTCGTCGGTTATCTCATTTCAAAAAAAT
>Ga0155276_103_pt1 | contig 22667 bp, 20 predicted proteins | sample RifCSPhighO2_02_FD_106244 | JGI IMG/M metagenome (GOLD analysis project Ga0155276, IMG submission 106244) | Omnitrophica bacterium RIFCSPHIGHO2_02_FULL_51_18 | reverse complement strand
AAATTTTTTCGTAAGCTCGCGGGCGACCACTATGTCTATATCGTCCAGTGTGTCTTTCATGAGCTCAAGCGTCTTTAAGAAACGATGAGGCGACTCATAAAAAATAACTGTCCTTTTCTCGTCTCTAAACGACAGGAGTTTTGCTCTCTTTTGCCCTGACTTTACCGGTAAAAACCCCTCAAATACGAAGCTGTGCATCGGAAGACCAGACAAAATAAGCGCTGTCAGAAACGCGGAAGGACCGGGAAGCGCCTCAACCCTTATCCCCTCATCGATCGCCGCGCGGATAAGGCGATACCCTGGGTCCGCGATTCCCGGCGTCCCGGCATCGGAAACAAGCGCGACGGATTGTCCCGCTTTTAACTTCTCCAGGATCTCAGGTGCGCGTTTTTTTTCCGAGAAATCATGATAACTGACAAGCGGCTTTTTGATCCCGTAGTGATCCAGCAAAAACTTCGAGTGCCGCGTGTCTTCGCAGGCGATAAAATTGACCTTTTTTAGCGTTTCAACCGCGCGAAACGTGATGTCGGAAAGATTCCCTATCGGCGTCGCGACTATGTACAACATTCCAACGCTCACCCCGCCCTCCCTTTTTTGTCATCTCGAGCCCCCGCTTCTTGCTTTCTCAAGAAAGCAGCGTGGGTAAGAGATCTCATCATATCACTCGATGAGATTTCTCGCTTCGCTCGAAATGACAAAGAAAGTGTCATCTCGAATCCGCCGCAGGCGGATGAGAGATCTCATCACACGACTAATTTGGGATACAAATCACGCATTTCAGGATTAAGCTGTCTAACTAATCCAAACTTTTTATCGCGTCTGTAGTCTTTGACTTGTTTTTCTCTCAGAATAGCCGACTCGGCACTTTCTGTTGACTCATAATACAATAGCTTCGTGATGTTGTAACGTTTTGTGAAACCTTCTATCAACTTATTCTTATGCTCATAAACCCTGCGAATTAAATCATCAGTCACCCCTGTATATAGAACCGTGTTGTGCTTATTGGATAAGATATAAATATAGAAAGTTTTCCTACCGGTCACGTGTGATGAGATTTCTCGCTACGCTCGAAATGACAAAGAAAGTGTCATCTCGAATCCGCCGCAGGCGGATGAGAGATCTCATCACACGACTTGATGAGATTTCTCGCTTCGCTCGAAATGACGTAAATACTTATTATTCTACCGTGACCGACTTCGCCAGGTTGCGCGGCTGGTCGATGTCTTCGCCAAATTCCTTCGCGATGCAGTAAGCGATAAGCTGAAGCGGCAGGATGGTCACGAGCGGCGAGAATATCTCCTCGACCTCCGGGATCTCGACTACATAAAGCGGCTTCACCTTATGGATCTGCGTGTCCCCCCGCGTCACGATCGGCACGATGATGCCGTTTCGCGCCTTGATCTCCTGGATATTGGAGAACATCTTGTCGTAGGTCTTGGACTTTGGCGCGATGCAGATCACCCACGGGTTTTCGTCGATCAGCGCGATCGGCCCGTGCTTCATCTCGCCCGCCGGATAACCTTCCGCCGGAATATAGGAGATTTCCTTGAGCTTCAAAGCGCCTTCCAGCGCATTGGGATAGTTGATGTTACGCCCAAGGTACAGAAAAAAGCCGTTCGGTGAGCGTTTTCGCCCGGCCGGATCCGCAGAAAAATATCGTTCCAAACCCTCATGATAACGGACATTGAAATCATGCGCGTTCGCGGCCCATTCCTTTTCCTCTTTTTTATACATATCCAGCACTTCCTGCATCAGTGCCGGCACGTGCGACAATGCTTTGAGCAGCACCCGACTTTGCCCCAAAGAAAGGGTTTTAAAAATCTGGTCAAAATAGATCGCCATGAGATAGAGAATCATAAGCTGCGCCGTGTAGGCCTTGGTGGAGGCGACCGCGATCTCCGGCCCCGCATGCGTGTAAATGACCCCTTGAGATTCCCGCGCGATCGTGCTGCCAAGCACATTGCAGATGGAGATCGTGAGCGCCCCTTTTTTCTTCGCCTCGCGGAGTCCGGCCAGCGTATCGGCTGTCTCACCGCTCTGAGAAATTGCGATGACGAGGGTATCCTTGCCGACCTTGGGGTCGCGGTAGCGAAATTCCGAGGAGGTATCCACCCACACGGGAAATTTCGTAAATTCTTCGAAAATATATTTGCCGACTAACCCCGCGTGATAGGCCGTGCCGCAGGCGATGATCACGATGCGCTTTATCGACTTGAGCTTCGAGGCGGTGATCTTCAGCTCATCAAAATGGACCTTCAGGCCGTTCACCCTTTCCTTGTAAATCGCGCTCAAGATGGAAGGCTGTTCGAATATTTCCTTCAGCATAAAATGCTCAAAACCGCCTTTTTTGGCCTGCGCAGGGTCCCAGTTTATCTTGACGGGTTCGCGTGAAACCGCGCGGCCCGCGATGTCCGTGATTTTGACAGCGTTGTCCGTCAGTGAAACAATCTCCTGATTTTCCAAAAAAATCACGCGGTTGGTGTGCTCTAAAAACGCGGAAACGTCACTAGCGAGAAAATTTTCTGTCTTGCCGATTCCCACCACGAGTGGACTGTCCATGCGCGCCGCGACGATCTTGCCGGGTTCGCTCGAGCAAATCACGGCGACCGCGTACGTGCCCTTCAGATCCTTCAAAGCACGCCGGACCGCGTTTTCCAGATTGCCTTTATAGTATTTGGCGACCAAATGCACGATCACTTCGGTGTCCGTCTCCGAGCGAAATCTCACCCCTTCCGATTCGAGCGTCTCTTTTAAGTCAAAGTGGTTCTCGATAATGCCATTGTGGACAACCGCGATCTGCTCATGGTTATCCAGGTGCGGATGCGCGTTTTCACGGCTCGGGATGCCGTGCGTGGCCCAGCGTGTGTGGCCGATCGCGGTGCGGCCTTTTAAGGGGGTTTTTTTCAAGATTTCTTCGAGGTTTTTGATCTTGCCATGGGTTTTCTCGACGCAGATCGCGTGGGTGCCGTTTTGGATGGCGAGGCCCGAGGAGTCATAGCCCCTGTACTCAAGCTGTTTCAACCCCTGGATAATGAGATTTTGGGCTTCTTTGTGGCCCGTGTAACCGAAGATTCCACACATAAGGCCTGATTCTACCCTAAGATAAAGGGGACAGCCATTTAAATTAAATGGCTGTCCCCTTTATCATGCTATAATTCCCGAATGAATCGGGCGTTATCTATTCCTTTAACCGCTTTGCTTCTTAAGACGCCTCTAACACCCAACCAAGTGACATTGATCAGTCTGTGTTTTGGGATCCTCTCGGGCGTCTTTCTGGCGCAAGGCACTTATGCCTGCTTTATTTTAGGCGCGCTGTGTTTCCAGATCGCGATGATCCTGGATAACTGCGACGGCAATATTGCGCGCGCGAAGAACATGAAAAGCGAGTTCGGCGCATGGCTCGATATCTTTGTGGACTTGCTTATTGACATCCTGTTCTTCGCCGGACTCACGCTGGGTGTTCAAAAAATAAATCCCTCCGTCCCGGCCATTTTACTCGGAAGCCTGTGCATCGCGGGAAGCATCATTAATTGTGTCGTCGTCTCGGCTGAAAAAGTGCGCGGTTTCGGGCCCGCGGTCTTTAACACTCCCCATCCGAGAGGCACAAACCGAAAAAATATTTTTTTTAAAATTATCGATGCCATACGCGAAGGTGATTCCTCCTGGTTTGTGCTGCTATTCGCCCTCTTCGGAAAAATGGATTTTCTTCTTGCGGCAGGTGCAGTCTATATTCAAATCCTGTGGCTCAGCGCGGTCCTTATGAATTTTAAATGGCTAAAATAGCAAAATTTGCTCTGCTCGCCTTAGGGCTTTATATCCTTTACGTCACGGTCCGGTCGGTCGGGATCGGAACCATCAGTTCGCAAATAGTTGAGCTCAAATGGAAGCTTGCTCCGTTGTTATTCATATACCCTTTCATATTCGCGTTTGACACATTGGGCTGGAGCTACGCCTTCCCCAAAGGGCCTCCGAACGCTATTCCTTTTCGTGACCTCTACGCGATCCGTATCATCGGCGAGACGCTGAACGCCGTGATCCCTTGGGCGGCATCACTCGGCGGCGAACCGATCAAGGCAGAACTCCTAAAAAGAAAACACGGCATCCCTCTCTCCGAAGGGTTGGCGTCACTTCTTATCGTTCACACCACGTTTTGGGTTTCCCTTAATCTCTTCGTCATCGGTGGGCTTCTTGTCACGCTCAACACCATCAAATTGACTCCGGTTCTCTGGCAGAGCGTGATTATTTTTTTAATCGTCCTGGGACTGGCGGCTTTACTCCTGGTGATCGGATTGCATTTGGGGATATTTAAACAAATTTATAGTCTTGGAGAAAATTATAAGTGGTGGGGGCAAGAATCCTTAGAGAAAAAAAATAGGTTTCTCCACCTGGACGCGCAGATCAAAATATTTTATACCTCTGACCGGAAGCGGTTTTTCTTCTCGACGTTCTACAATTTCCTAGGCTGGCTTACCGGAACTCTCGAAGTTTATTGGATCGCAAAAATTTTAGGCATGAACGTGAGTCTTGCGGAGGCGTGGCTTTTGGAGGCGCTGATCCAAGTCTTAAGGATCGCGACGTTCTTTATTCCCTCGAGTATCGGCGCGCAGGAAGGCGGGATCGTGCTGATCCTCATGCAATTCGGCTACGACAAGAGCATCGGCGCGACTTTCGCGATCATCCGGCGCCTGCGGGAGATCCTGTGGCTAGGTATCGGCCTCGTCCTCTGGTCCCTCATCGAGGACAGACCGAAATTAAAGGGGACAGCCATTTAATTTAAATGGCTGTCCCCTTTAATCACCACTTTCTCTTATCGACAATTCGTTTGAGCTTGCGGCCGATGCGAAGCGTGCCGGGTGGGTGAAATTTGAGCTCCATCTTCATGAAAGTGCCGCCGATTTCCGCTATCTTGTAAGCCTCATACAGTTCACGCTTCATATTTTCCAAAACTTTATTTCTTATGGTTTCTGTCTGCGTATGGCCGTTCTTCATTTCCACGTGAAGCTCGATCAGGTCCTTATTGCCGTCCTTGTCGACGGTCACCTGCCAATCCTCGCCGATCTCATCGATGTCCTTAAATATCGGCTCAAACATCCACGGCGCTATATTTCCCATCGCGGTCACTGTCCACTCATCGACGCGGCCTTTTAACTTTTCTATGCGCTGACCCCGCAGGCCGCTCTTCGGCGAGGGTCCCTCTATAAAACGCGTGATGTCCCCTGAGCGATAACGCACCAGCGGCATCACGCGGCGGTTTAAAGTGGTGTAAACAAGCTCTCCATAACCTTGGGCGTCCGGTTGGATGATTTCGAAATAATTATGAAATTCATTCAGGTGATAGCCGTCTTTCGCCGGAGACTCCATGCCGATTGCTCCAAACGCCTCAGTCTGTCCGTAACTTAAAATAAAATCACATTTCCAGATATTTTCGATGTACGCCCGCGTGGATTCCATCATGTTTTCTCCCCCGCCGATCATGAGTTTGACGGGCCAGGCGCCTTTTTCCTTCGCGACTTCCGTGAGTCCCAAAAGCCAGGAAGGATCGCCGACAATTACGTTGGTTCCATAGTCTTTCACGCGATCGTAAAACTCAGGCGGCGGGATCCGCCCCGCTTCGACATGAAAACATCCGAGTGCTTCACAGGAAGCCTGAAGCACGGGGCCCGAAACCCAGAAAGAATAATCAAACGCGCTTGCGACTCTGTCTTGCGGCCTCACCCCGAGCGCCCACAAACCCACGGCCCCCGACCACCCGGCCTCCCTCACTTCGTTCCTCGAAAAATACACTCTTTTCGGTTTCTTGGAGGTGGTGCCTGTGGTTTCAAAAGCGGTGTCGGGTGTTAAACAGACGAATTCCTCGGGATTCTCTCGTATGTCCTCGGCCGTCGTAAAAAAATCCCCGAGATCCGACGCGGTTTTTATTTTATTAGGGTTTATGCCCCTCTCTTTGAATTTTCTTTTATAAAATGGAGAATGCTCACCGACAAACCGGATGGTCTTTCTGAAATTATCCACGGCAATGGCGTTTAAAATGCCGTCCGGGACTCGGCTATAGAGAAAATAACCTTTCTGGGCAGGAGTTCCAAACGGCAGACGGTTAATCAGTGAAACTAAGCTCATATTGTCTTCACGCCGGGTTATGACGCCGAAAAGGCTCTATTTTCCTAAAACAGAGTAGATAATTCCTATTCTCGTAGTGGTGCGCATTCTGAAGGAAATGGCTCACGCTTTTCTCCACCAGAGGATCTCTCAGCAATAAGGAAAATGGAGCCGATGAGGCGTCATCACCCGGCGAGGCCACTGTTTATTTCCTTATGCATCGCTTGATCAACTGATCTAGAAGCCCCACCGCGAGATCCATTTCACTTTCAGTGACGTCAAACGCGGGCGCGATCGTGAAAACATTCTTATAATAGCCGCCGACATCGAGCACGAGACCAAACGTGCCCTTGGAAGTGCGGATATTCCCCTTCATGCCCTCCGCGAAAATACGGTCGGCCAGATGCCTGTCCGGCGTGTAACCGTCAGACTTCGTCATTTCCATGCGAAGCGCCAGGCCCATGCCGTCCACGTCTCCGATAATCTTTTTATGTTTTTTCTGCAGCGCTTTGAGACGCGAGAGAAACGCCTTGCCTTTTTCCTTCACTTTTTTTTCTACATTTTCCTCCTCACACATTTTCATGACCTCAAGCCCGAGCGCCGTACCGAGCGTATTTGAGGAAAATGTCGAATGCGTGGAACCCGCCGGAAATACCTTCGGGTTTATCAGCTCTTCCCGCGCCCAGATTCCGGAAAGCGGATTGAGCCCGTTCGTAAGCGCCTTGCCGAAAACCACCACATCCGGTTTCACATGAAACTCGGCCAGCGCCCAGAGCTTCCCCGCGCGGTGAAAGCCCATCTGGATTTCATCGTCGACCAGGAGAATGTGATGACGCTCCAAGATTTTCTTAAGATAAGGAAAATATTCCTTTGGCGGAATCACATAGCCGCCGGTGCCCTGAATCGCCTCGATATAAAAAGCGCCGTATTCCGACTCATTGACCTTGGTATCCAAAACGCCGTTGTACTCGGTTTCAAAAAGTTTCTCAAATTGTTTCACACAGTACATCCCGCAATCGGGATATTTTTTTCCGTACGGACAGCGGAAGCAATAAGGATACGGAACAAAATGCGCCTTGTCGGAAAAATGGCCGAAGCGGCGGCGGTAGCGGTAGCTCGAAGTGATCGCCGAGGCACCGAGGGTTCTTCCGTGATAACCGCCCATAAAAGCGAAAACAAGGCTCTTCCCCGTATGATTACGGACCAGTTTCAGAGAATCTTCGACCGCCTGAGAACCACCCACGTTGAAATGCACGCGGCCCTTAAGCCCAAATAGTTTCTCCATTGATTTTGCGATTCGCTCGGCAAGCTCCACCTTTTCGCTATGCAAATACTGGCAGGCCAGCTGCGGAAGTTTTTCAAGCTGTTCTTTAAGCGCGTTCCCCAGCCGCTCATTTTTATAACCAAAGCTCGCGGCCGAGTACCACATCTGAAGGTCCAGATACGGCGTGCCTTTTTTATCATAAAGGTAAATTCCTTCACAGCGCTCGAAAAACTTCGGAGGCTCCAGGTAATGGACCGTGTCGCCCCATGAACAGTATTTTTTCTCTTTTTTTAAGAGCTCTTTTTCTGAGACTGTCATTCCAGTTCCTCGATTAAAGGCCACATAAAGGGGACAGCCATTTAATTTAAATGGCTGTCCCCTTTATGGCTGTCCCCTTTATTGTAAGTATCCAATTTTCGATATCTTTAAAACTCGAATAAGGGATGTGTTCAATTTGATTTTCCTGACAAAATTTCAAAAGTTTGCCCTTGGCGAAGGTCAGCGCGGCGGTCTTTGCCGCGAAGCGGTCCGAAAGACCGTCACCCGCAAAAATCACGAAATCCCCGTCCGGATTATTTTCCCTGAGGATGCGCGCCTTGCAATTCGCGCACGCGTGCTCGCACAGCACCCCATCCGGAAAAGAAGCCTCCGCTTTGCCGTTTCTCCAGCGGATTTCATTCGAAAAAACGGGCACGTGGTGCAAGAGATCGGGGAATATCTGGAAGCTGTTCTGAAGCACCGAATCAATCACAAAACGGAAACCGTCGCTGACGATGGATACGGGGACCGAGAAAGACTGGGCGGTTTTCAGGAACCCCGTAAAATACGGGTCGATCTCAATGGTTTTCAAAAATCTTCTTAAATCTTCCTGGGAGACTTTGACCAGCGCGGTTTGTTTTGAAAGGCACTCGCGGGAACCGATCTTGCCCTCGACCCATTCCTTTTCAACCGCCCGCCACTCATCGGACGCAAATCGCTCCAACATCATGTCGACGACATCGTTTTTCGTGATCGTGCCGTCAAAGTCTATAAAGAATTTCATGTCTCATTTATCCTTGTCATCTCGAGGCCCGCAGGGCCGAGAGATCTCCTACGCGAAGGAGATTTCTCCTCATCGAGATCCTTCGGCCTGCCATGAATCTTGGCAGGCCTCAGGATGACGCGTTAGCCTTCAAACTTTTTCACAACCAAAGCGATGTTCTGCCCGCCAAATCCGAACGAGTTGCTCAAAACATTTTTTACTCTCGTTTCGCGCGCATTGTTCGGCACATAGTCCAGATCACAGGCGTCGTCGGGGGTTTCATAATTGATGGTCGGCGGTATAATGCCCTCCCGGATCGTGAGAATACTCGCAATAAGCTCGACAACCCCCGCCGCGGCGATCATGTGACCCAGCATCGATTTGATTGAGCTCATCGGAATCCTGTACGCGTGGTCCTTAAACACCTGCTTCACGGAGGATGTTTCAATAAAATCGTTGAGTTCCGTCGAAGTGCCGTGCGCATTGATGTAGTCAATCCCGTCAATACTGACCAGCGCATCCTCCAGGGAAAGGCGCATCGCCTGGACTGCGCCCTTTCCATCGGGGTGCGGATCGGTGAGACGAAATGCGTCGGCGGTCGCGCCGTAACCGGCAAACTCGGCGTAAATTTTGGCGCCTCTTTTTTTTGCGCGCTCGAGTTCTTCCAAAATGATGACCCCTGAACCTTCTGAAAGAACAAAACCGTCCCGCCCCTTGTCAAAAGGCCTCGAGGCGCGCGCAGGATCGTCATTTCTCACGGAAAGCGCCGTCAAAAGATTGAAACCGGCCACTCCCAGCGGATGGATCATCGAATGGGTGCCCCCGGTGATCATGACGTCCGCGTCGCCGCGCCGGATGATTTCAGCCGCCTCCCCGATCGCCTGGCTGGAAGCCGCGCAGGCCGTCAGGCAATTGGAAACGGTGCCCTGGGCCTGAAATACACGCGCCAGATGATTCACGGTCTGGTAGGGCTCCTGCTCAAGCACCGACTTGGGCGTCAGGCGCTTCAAGCTCTTATCGCGGTAATCCTTCATTTTGACGGAACTTCCGCCGTTTAAAGACTCCGAAATGATCGATGCATACTCAGAAAAATCAAACCCGCCGTCGCCCGCTCCGAAATAGACCCCGATTCGGTTTTTGGGTATACGGGCATTTTCTACGCCGGAATCCTTCATGGCTTCGGAAGCCGCCTCCAGCGCAAAGTGACTGTTGCGGCCCAGCAGGCACAGGCTCTCATCCTTTTCCGGCCATTTCGAGAAATCAAACCCCTTAATTTCTCCGGCAATTTGAGTCGGAAAACCGGAAGCGTCAAAAATGGAGATTTTCCCGATGCCAGACCGGCCCTCGAGAAGGCCGCGCCAGGTTTCCCTGACGTTATTGCCGATCGGCGTCACGGCACCCATGCCGGTGATCACGACTCTTCTTCTGTCCATCGATCAGCTTTCCAGTTTTTTCGTAACCATCGAGACGCACTGGCCGTTGAATCCGAAACAGTTCGTCATCGCCGATTTTATTTTTTTCTGGACAGGTTCGCCCTTCACGATTTGAAACCCAAGCGACGGGTCGGCATTCTTGAAATTCATCGTCGGCGGTATGAGCCCGTTTTGGAGCGACAGTGTGGAAACAACCAGATCCAGAACACCCGCCGAGAAACCCGTAAAGCCCGTGACGGGTTTGGAAGCGCTCACAAGAAGATCACGCGCGCAGCCGTTAAACACTTCATAGATCGCTTCCGCCTCAAGCGCGTCTTCAGTCCGGATTCCGACACCGGCCGCCTGCACGTAGCCCAGGCCCGACGGCGGGATTCTGGAGGCGTCGAGCGCGGCTCTCATCGCGATCTTGTGCCCCAAACTGTAAGAAGAGCCAAACCCCCCAATCTCCGCATAAATCTTGGCTTTTCTTTTTTTGGCGTGCTCGAGCTCTTCGAGCAGAACAAACCCGGACCCCTCTCCGACCACGACGCCGGCGGCGTCCGAATCAAACGGCCTGTAAAGAGTCTTCGGGTCGTTCCCGGTGGCCTTGGACAAAACCCCCAAAATCTCATAGTGCGTCATGCCCACCGGATTGACTTTGGACTCGGCGCCGCCGGCCAGCATCAGATCCGCCGAACCGCGCTCAATAATGTGGTAAGCTTCGCCGACGGCCTGGAGGCTCGCCGAAGCGCCTGTGGTGATTGTGTTATTGGGCCCCTCCAGATTGAAAAAAATCGAGATATGGCAGGCGGACATGTTCGGAAGATATTTCAAAAGCCAAAGCGGAAAAAGCGCGGGCAGGCCTTCTTCGCCGAACTTTCTTAAATCGATTTTTCCGTCATCGCCGACCGCGTTTTGAAGGCTGTACGCAAGCTCATCCAGCTCATGATTCAAGACGCCCGACCCGACGAGGGTCCCAAAGCGTTCGCGGTTGGTTTTAGAAAGGTTGAGCCCGGAATCGTCGATGGCAAGCTTCGCTCCGGCGACGGCGAGCTGTATGTCGCGTGCCATGACTTTGAGCGCTTTTTTTTGCTCAATGAATTTCTCGGGCTCAAAGTCCCTGACGAGCGCGCCCACCGATGTCCAGTCGTCGTCATAGGAGAGAAAATCAATGCCCGAGCGCTGGTCCAGCGCCGCCTTCCAGAGAAGCTCGGCGCCCTCGCCGGGAGCCGTGACGGCCCCGAGGCCCGTGATAACGACTCGTCTTTTCACTTCAACACCTCGCTCATCCTGGCGACCTGATAAACATCAAAATGCCTAAGAAAAGTGTCATTAAAAACTATCCTGCCGTTTTTCCCCCCGGTGAGCGAATCCATCGTCACCAAGAGCAGGGTGGCTTCGGCAACCGGCGTGTCTTCGAGCTTGATCGTGCCGGATATCCAGGCGCCCTCTTCGCGTTGCTCGTCGATGAGTGCTTCCACCGTAAAATGGCACGGAGGCGCCACGGGCCTGAAAAACCGCGCTTTGGCTACTTTAGCCAGGATCACCTCTTTTTTAAAATCAATTCCGAGACCCAACAGCACGCCGCCGGTCTGCGCGATCATTTCGATAAACAGGGGTTCCGGCACGAGGGGTTGGCCGGAAAAATGCTCTGAAAAAAAATCTTCTTTTCCGGTAAAATGCTTCTTGGCCCTTGAATATTCGCCTTTTTTCAGCACTTCAAATCTATCGATCAAATCCCAGCGCATTGAACCACCACATACTTCTTACGCACTACAAATGAAATTTTTAAATCATTCTTTTGACCGGCATTCCGCCCGGGCATGACACAAACATCCGAAAAACATGCCAGCCTGCCCTCAGCACCACCCATTGCCTTAAACACGGCTTCCTTCGCGGCCAAAAGCACCGCGAGACTCACATAAGGCCTTTTATTCCTCCGGACATAAGCAATTTCCTGTTTTGTAAAAAAAGAACTCAGACAATCCCTATGAGCTTTATAAAAAGATTTGGCTTTTCTGATTTCGACGAGGTCAACGCCTATCAGTTTATTTGCTGACGGCCGCAAGCTTTTCGGACAGGTATCCCACAATCATGCCTACCGTGAAAACTTCCCCGAGGTTGGCAACGAGTGGATTCTTGGCAAAGTGGTCTAAATTACTGTTCGAGATGCGTTTTTTAAGCTCCTCAAGCCCGGCCGGAGTCACCTTGCCGTCCTGAACAAAGCGCGCATCGGTCAGAAGTTTCTCGGGAAAAAGCTCGCCCTTGGGGATTTTAATCTTGAACGTTTTCTCAAGGCGGAAGACAATGTCTAGAAAATCTATCGATTCGGCCCCGAGGTCCCTGATCAGCGAAGAATGCAGATGGACTTTGGACTCCTCGGCCTTCAGCGCCTGTGAAATAATCACTTTGACATTTTTTAGGATTTCATCTTTTCCATTTTGCATAAATGAAATTAAACTCCTTCCAGCGTAAAATGAGCGGTCAGCGCTTTTCTTACGGTCTCGGCCGCCAAATCGACACGGCCCTCAAAAAAGTACCGGCTGCCTTCCTTCTTTAAAAGACGGGCAAAGATATTCAGCCGATTTTCCGGCTTCACGAAGCGGCCAAACTTCAAGTCATCGGCCTCTACCAGCCTAAACGCCCGCCCTTTTGCCTCTAAATCCGCCAGTAAAAGAACTGCGGCCTGCTTCAAGGCCTCAAACACCAAGACCCCGGGCATGATCGGAAACCCCTTAAAATGGTCTTCCAGGAATTCTTCGGTCCCTTTGAGAGCGTAAAATGCCGTAACACTCTCGTTCTTTTTCAGTTCCAAAACGCCGTCAATAAAACAAAAAGCAGCCACGGGACGTTACTATAGCACGATTAAGACCGAAATTAAAGGGGACAGCCATTTAAATTAAATGGCTGTCCCCTTTAGTTACCACTTTCTATTCAACTTTGGCATCTTTCCAATCTCAAATCCTTGACCGGGTTGCCTCCCCAGATGCCTTTGGCGGGTATTTTGGTGCCTTTCGGGAGGAAACTGCAGGGGGCTATGGAAGCGCCGTCGCCGATCTCACAGTCCGGCATGATGACGGAGCCCAGGCCGACGGAGACGTTATTTCCTATCTTTGTCGGCGCCAAGCGTAAAAAACCTCTTTCAGAGGCATGGCAAATGAGCGCCACCCCGCCTCCTATCAGAACGTTATCCCCTATCTCAAGCATCGACAGGTCCGCAAGACCTGCGGTGTTGATGTTCACGCCGCGGCCGACTTTTGCACCCATCGCGCGGTAAAATATCGTCTGGAACGGTGAAAGCCTTAACACGTCCAGAAACGCACTGTTGGCGGTAAGGACCAATGAATTGTAACCCATCCAGCGAAGGCAATCTTCCGAATGGATGTGAAAGAGGCCGGGTTTGATCCTGAAGCCAAAAATGTTTTTGGCGAGCACGCAAACGAAAATAAGCGCGGTGCCGAAAATAAAATAACCGAACGCGATGGAGAATGAAAATACAAGCAGTTTAAGCCACACCACATGGACGCCCATCACCTTCCAGACCCAATAGAAAAACGAGATCATCGGAAAAAGCGCAAGGCCAAGCACGCCGACGGAGAGGACATGCAGGAAAATGATCCACAAATTAAACCGCGTCTCTTCCCGCTTCTGCCGTTTCAGCTTCTTATTCTTATTTTCCACGTTGGCGATTGTAACATATTCACATGATACAAGAAATCCATCTCTTCGAAGCGCATTGGATCTTTTTCGAGCGTTTATGAGCTTGAGGTAAATCCTAAGGGGAGCCGCCAAAAATCGCTTAAGCCACGCCCTGATTTTTGATATAAGTTTCTTTTCATTCGTGGCGCATCGATTTTTGGCGAGGGGCCTGCCTGCCGGCAGGCAGGCATCCCCAGGATTTACTGAAAGCTCATGCGAGAAAAAGTCCATTAAGCGGAGAAGAGATGGATTTCTATGCGATGAAGTGTTAGATTAACTTATCATGAAACTCAGCGATCAGTTTATATTCATTAGCGGCGGGACGCGGGGGATTGGCCGCGCAATTACACTTTTTCAGTCCCGAGAGGGCGTTACCATTTTTCTGAACTATCTCCGGGATGACGAATCGGCGCTGAAAGTCAAAAAAGAGGCTGAAAGCAAGGGAGCCACCGTCCACCTTTTACCCGGCAATGTCGGGGACCCTGAGTCCGTTCAAAATATCTTTAAAGAAATGGGCGAGAAAACAAAACGCCTCGATGTGTTGATCCACAGCGCCGCTCTCGGTGTTTTTAAACCCGTGTCACAGTTACGCGTCAAGGACTGGGACATCTCACTCGACGTAAATGCCAAAGCGCTTCTGACGTTGACTCAAGGCGCGCTTCCTCTCATGAAACCGCATGGCGGGAAGATTGTTGCGATTTCAAGTCTCGGTTCGGGCCGCTTTACCCCCAACTACGGCGCGATCGGTATTTCCAAAGCCGCGCTTGAAATACTCGTCAAATACCTCGCAGTAGAGCTGGCTTCGCACAAGATCCACGTCAACGCCGTCTCAGGCGGCTTAATCGATACGGACTCCCTCAAAATGTTTCCCCAGTCTGACGAAATGAAAAAAGAATTCCTAAAACGCACTCCCGGAGGACGACTCGGGAACCCCGAAGACATCGCAAAAGTCGTCTCTTTTCTTTTAAGCCCCGAAGCCGACTGGATCTACGGCCAAACCATCATTGCCGACGGTGGCTATTCCCTTTTTTAACCCGATTCTAACGATTTTGCTCACCATCATCGGGCTGGAATGGACGAGGAGAATCCTCTGGGTCATTCGTTACGCGAAAACCAATCCTCCACTCCTTCCTGTCACATCCATTCCGGCGTCCGCTCCAAAAATTTCCGTGATCATCCCGGCGCGTAATGAGGAAAAAAATATCGGCAACTGCCTTGCGCATATTTTAAAACAATCTTACCCCGATTATGAAGTGATTGTCGTAGATGACCGATCCACGGACAGAACGCCGGAGATCTTACACAAGTTTGAAACCCATAAGGCCGCGGGTGAAACACCTCTACGGATTGTACGCATCGAAAAACTCCCGCCGGGTTGGACCGGAAAAAACTACGCGATGTTTGCAGGCTCAAGGCTGGCGGCCGGTAATTGGATCCTCTTTACGGACGCGGACACGACTCACAGGCCGGAAAGCCTTTTGACGGCCATGCACGCGGCACTCGGGAGAAAAGTCGATTTTCTGACGCTCGCGCCCGAGACAGAATCCAAGAGTTTCTGGGAAAAAACAATTCAACCGCTGGCCTCGGGAAGTCTCGCGATTTGGTTTAGCCCGGAAAAAATAAACGACCCCAAAAGCGGTTTAGTCCTCGCGAACGGCCAGTTTATCCTGGTTCGCAAAGCCTGCTATGAAAAAGTCGGCGGGAATGAATCCGTAAAAAACGAAGTCGTGGAAGACGTAGCGCTGGCGAAGAGAGTAAAAGCGGCGGATTACAAAGTCGCGTTCTTAAACGGCATCCACCTTTACTCAACGCGCATGTACCGTTCGCTCAAGGAAATCAAAACAGGCTGGAAGAGGATCCTAGTGTATCTTTTCAACAAAAGCATCCCGGCGATGCTTCACAAAATATTCCTGTTTTTATTTTTTTCGCTTCTGCCGTATGCGGCGCTTATCGTGGAAACGGCGCTCAAAATCTCCGGTTCCGTTCATTTCTCGCCGGCCGTATTTTATTTAAGTCTGTCGTTATGTATCTTGATCAGCGTCGTCCGATTTATCGGGAACAAAATGGTCAAGTCAAATCCTTGGTACGGGCTTCTGCATCCTTTGGGGTCACTCCTAATGGTGTGGATCCTGCTTTGCGCCATAGGCCGGGTCATTATGAAAAAACCTTCTGAATGGAGAGGACAACATCACGCTTAGCCAAATTCTCCGGCCGGACGCCGGCCGGGCTTCATACGCGGTAAGGTATTTGCACTTTCAAATCCTCTATTTTTTTAAAATCATGCGTATCGCGCGTCACAAAGACCAATTCCTGACTCTTGGCAAGCGCCGCTTGGAATGCGTCGGGAAGTTTGATAGGGTAACGGTTCCGCAAAGCCGCGGCCATATCCGCTTCGTCGGGGCCAATGGGCAAGCACTCATATTCATCAAGAAGCGCCGACACTTCCTCCCATTTTTCGGAGGCCTTGACGAGAACCTCCGCGCGGGTGATCACCGATATCAGCGCTTCGTCAGGCCGCAGTTTGGACAACCACTCGGTTGCCCCGGCAATACCGTTTAAGTGATCAATCAAAACCGTGGAATCAAGAAGAAATTTCGCCGGCAAATCAGTCCCACTCCTGGCGAAGCTTCTGAACGGAGCGCACGCTATCGTCCACTCCCTTCAGAAGACCGGCGGTATCTTTCAGAACTCTGCGATAATCCCCTTCTTGGGTTTTCTTCTGAAACTCCTTAATCGCCATTCGAATCGTTTCAGCGGTCGACCGGTCGTGCCTATCGCTGTATCTATCCAGCCACCTCTTATCGGACTCTCCAAGCGTCACAATGGTTCGGACCATCTCTGACCTCCGGCCAAAAGTATATCATATATGCGATGATATATCAAGTGCTTATGCCCGGAAACTTCATGACTTTTCCAGAAAATTTATTATTTTTTCCTCATAAGCCCCTTTGGCAACGACGACGGCCTGGTTATGCCTGGCATTCGGCACCACAAAACGCTCCAAGGACTTTCTGTCCGAATTGATCTTTTCAAGGAACGCCTGATGCGTGCCAGGCGCATAATCATCCACCCCTCCGTGAATCATGAGAATCGGAACGTGCTTTTTCCTTAAGAGTTTCTCGACATCCACAAATTCAGCGCCTGATTTCTTTTGCGAATACCAAAAACCCAGATCCGTAAACAGGTTCACGATCCAGTCCGGATGCTTGTCGCCGAAAAGACTGGGCTTCACGAGGATCGGCGCCCATTTCCGGATGTAGTCCCGGAATATTTCCTTCATCGAAAAAAGCCCATCGGCCACGACGGCCACGACGGCCGGATCGGCGAATGAGGCGCCCAAGGCGATATCGGCACCGTTGGAAACGCCGAAAAGCACCACCTTCACATCGGCGCCGAGACTCCCCTTGGCCCACCGGATCACCGTGAGAAGTCTCTCGACATCTTCCCGCGTTGGCCACTGCGACAATGAATTTTCAGCGAGCGCCGTTGACGGCTTCTGCAAATCCACGCTCAAAATATGAAACCCGGATCCCGGGATAAAATGCGCGTATTTTTCCCAGGATTCCTTCGGGGCGCCCGATTCGTGGCAAAAAATCAAAACCTTCCTCGAACCTTTATTTTCCACAAATAGCGCTTCGACCTCCCTGTCACTGGAATCCAATATCGTGATTTTTTCGCTCAAGCCAGAGGAAAAATTTTCGAATGCCGGTTTATAAACAAGGCTTAAGAAAATACCGCTGATCATCCGCGTGTATTTAAAAGCCGCATGAATAAAATAAGCGGCGACCGCCGACAAAAACCCTAAAAATATGTACGCAACCGGTTGCAGCTTCATAGAAACCAGGATAATTCACGCCCCACACCAAGTCAAGGCCGCCATTGTGATCCGGCTTTGATGATCCGGCTGTTGATTGACTTAGGAGTAAGCATCTGTTAGCATGAGGAATCATTATGGGTAAATGGTTTTCCAGCGAGAGTTCTTTCAAGCGAGTCAGCCCCGCCCAAAGCGATAACGGAGCCTCCGTCGAAGAAACGAAAAAACTCTATGAGTCCGGCTCAGTGGAGGAGCTTCAAAACCGCCTTTCCAGCCAATTAAAGAAGAAAGAAGCGAAAAGAAACACACTCAAGAATTCGCTTATTCTGACGGCCGTCCTCACGTGCCTCTTGGCAGCCGCCTCGGTGTTTCTGCTGGCCAAAGTGGGCAGCCTCCAGGGCCAAAATCAAAACCTGAGCAATGAAGCCGCCGGCCTCAGGGCCGCGATCCAATCGCTTGAGAGCGAGAATAAAGAGATCCGGTCAAAAATCGTCCTAGCCGAAAAAGAGCGCGAGGATCTTAAAGGCAAGATAGACACGCTGAGCCGGCAAAAAGAAACTCTCGAGCAGGAATTAAGGAATAACCAGACCCTGGTTACCGATGCCGACGAAGAGAAAACGTACTTGGAGGAAATACTCATCAACAAAACGAAAGAAATCGAGCGGCTTAAGAAAAATGCGCCTGCCGGGACGCCAATCACGGCAACGCCCCCGGCCGTGGCGTCCAAAGATGCGGAGATCCAGAGGCTCTCTGAACAAAACCGGATCCTCTCAAACCGCATTGAAAGCCTCTACAAAATAACGAATGACAAGATTGCGGCGATTAATGTCGCGAAGATCACGCTTGAAGAAACCATCACGGAAGCGAGAAAAAATATCGACAACGAATGGAGCACCGTGAATCTAGGATCCATTCAGGCGAGTCAAACAGCGGCCAAATCAGAACCCAATAGACTACCCAAGAAAGAAGGACACGTGCTGGCGATCAATGAGCAGCACGGATTTGTGGTGGTCGACTTGGGTAAAGCAAACGGCATGGGTGCGGACTCGAGCCTGACACTGAATCAAAACGGCGAAGCCATCGCAACCCTCGTTCCTCTTGAGATTCGCGACGTGATGACGGCCTGCAATATCCGTGACATCAAACCCGGCAGGAAGATCGCGATCAACGATCCTGTTTCAATCCGGAAGTAAGATAAGTTTTTCCTAAACGATAAGCCTGAATATTGATCTCCGCCGCCTTGGGAATATTCGCGCGGATAATTTTCTCAATCACTTCGTCCTTCGCAATTTCCAAAACCTGATTCAACACCCCGAGCATCACGATATTGGCGCTTCGTTTTTCTTTCACTTCAGAGGTCGCAATCAATGAAGCCGGCACGTTGATGATCTGAAAGTCATACTCGCCGTTTTTGATATCGAGACCCTGGCCGTCGACGAGGATGAGCCCGCCTTTTTTTACAAAACCCTTTTTCTCAAAATACATCTGAGGCGTCATACAAACTAAGCAGTCCACCTCTCCCATTTCAGGATTAGGGTTTATATAAGGATTGTCGGAAAGTGTGACGGCCGCCACCGTCCGTGCTTTCGTAACTTCCGGCTCATACCATGGAGAATTGTACGCAAACTTTGTGACGCCTAGTTTCATCAGCATATCGGCAAGCGACTGGACCCCCTGGCCCCCTTCGCCCCCGAGATAAAACCGCATGTTCTTTAAATGCGTGCCGTTCGAAGAGCCGCCTTTCAGGACAAGGCCCATAGACTCCAGTGTCTTTACAAAGTGGCCGAAACGTTTCTGCGCGGTCACGGTCACAGACCCGCCCTCTTTCCTCGCTTCAAGCGCTTGCCGAACAATGGCTTCTGCATTTTCAAAATCTTCTCCCCAGCCTACGGCCGTGGGGAAAGTCGCCGTCATGATCTTGGAAGTGTATTCCCTTGAAAGCGCGATTGGGTGAAGTTTCTTGCCGGCCGCCTGAAACGCCTGAATAATCTCCTGGGGCGCCCGTTGATGCTCGGTGCACGTGGCAATCACTTCAATCACGCTCATGCCGTCACCTTTTATCTGGTGAAGCAAAGCCTGCGTCAGGAAGCCCGTGAACTGCTGATTAAGCTCCGGCGTCCCGACGAGTGTGCGGCGAAAATAAGTCACGCCCTGTTTATGCAGAAGCTCCGAGACATCTATCGGGAAACCGCTCGAAGAAGCGTCGCGGCCCTTTGGGGTTGTTTTTGAAAACTGGGAAAGCGGCGTCGTCGCCGAAAGCTGGCCGCCGGTCATGCCGTAAGTGCCGTTATTCATGAGCACCACAGTGATTTTCTCGCCGCGCGCGGCCGCGTGCATGAGCTCGCCTAAACCGATGTCCAGCGCGTCCCCGTCCCCTTGATAGCAAACCACAAGCGATCCGGGCTTTGAGCGCTTCGAGGCGGAAGCCGCCGCCGGACCCCGGCCATGAGGCACCTGCACGTTATTCACCCTGTCCTTCCTGAAAAAATCGTAAAGGAATATTGAACAGCCGACCGGCGAGAAAAGTGTCACTTCAAAATCCTTGAAATGGTCGAACACCGTGCCGAGCGCTTCCGTGCTGTGCTTATGGTCACAGCCGGCGCAATAATAGACATTCTTATCCGTCATCGACTCTTGTTTCCTGGGTTCAGGCCGCTTTCCTTCCATGCCTTGCTTGTATTCTTCCTCATGAGACGAATCCGAAAGTGTCAGCCGGTTAAAACGATCGCCCCGATTTATCACAAATAAACGCTCGGATCCCAGGAATTTCCGATAGTCAATCAGCTTCTTTTCGTAATCGGCTTTCTGGATTTCCTTTGAGATATATTCGAGATCCGTCACGATTTCCTTCTCCGAAGGAAGCGTGCCGCCGGGTCTTTGGCAGGTTCCGACAATCCCCAAATCACCAACGACCGTGCGGACTCTCTCACAAAGCTGGCCGATGCAGCCTTCCATCACATAAAGGGGTCCGTAATTTTTTACGATTTGGCGGAGCTCTTCTTCCGGAAAAGGGTTTAAGGACTTCAGCGAAATCTGGCCCACCGGAAGCCCCATGTCCCTGGCCCGGTCTACGACACCGCTCCCGATCCTGGAGAAAAAGCCGTAATTCACAAGCACGATCCCGGCTTTGCCTTCAGGATCATCCAAGCGGTAACGGGATGAGGCGATTTGCTTAAGGGCGGCGTCTTTCTTAAGGCTTTCAAAGCGGTGAAACAGCTTCCAGTTATGTTCCTCCAGAACGCCCTCGCGGACAAATATCGAAGTCCTTACGTCCCTGGAGATGATCGCTTGAAAAGGCTTAACGGTGTCCGGAATTTCATACTGTTCCTTAAGTTGTCCGACATAACCGTCCGTCAAAATAAACCCGGGGATCTTATATTCATAGGAAAGCCTGAATGCCAACCGCACAAAATCAAACATCTCCTGCGCGGAGGCAGGCGCCAAAACAATATTCTGGTAATCCCCGTGACCGCCGCCCAGCACCGCCTGATTAAAATCCGATTGGGCGCCCTGGATATTCCCGAGGCCCGGTCCTCCGCGTGCCACATCCACATACACGAGGCCCCGTCCCCCCAGTTCCATGCCCGCCGCATAGGAAATCGCTTCCTGCATCAAGCTGATCCCCGGACTCGAAGTGACCGTAAGTGCCGGAATCCCCGCGGAGGCCGCACCCAGCACCATGTTGGCGGCAGCAATTTCGCTCTCGGCCTGAACAAACACGGCATTCACTTCCTTTGAAACACGGCTCAAATATTCGGTGACTTCATTGACGGGCGTAATGGGGTAACCGGCGGCAAAAAGGAGTTTTTCGCCGGTGCCTGATACAGCGCCGGCCGATTCTATCGCCCATACGACGGCGCCATTCACAAGCGCGAGGTTCCCGTTGTTGACGGCCTTAGGCATAATCTTTTTCCAGAATTTGGAACACTTCCGACTTTATTTTATCAACGCTCAAGCCCAACGAATCCAGAAGCATTTCGCGTTTTCCGTGTTCGATGAATTGGTCGGGGATCCCCAGTGTCTTCGTTCTTATGGAAGGCAAAATCCCCGCGCTTTCTTTTTGGAAAAGCTCCAAGACAGCGCTCCCGAACCCTCCCAACAGCGTGCCTTCTTCCAGTGTAAATACAAATTTCGTGTCTCTGGCCATAGCCAGTATCGTTTCTTCATCCAAAGGCTTGGCAAAACGCGCGTTCAAAACGGCGGCCTCAACTCCTTCTTTTTCAAGAAGCTCGGCGGCCTCGAAAGCCGTGTACACCATGCTTCCGTAGGCCACGAACAAAACATCTTTGCCATGCCTTAAAATTTCCGCCCGGCCGTGCCGGATGGGCGGCGGCGTCACTTCCTTCAAGCGGCAATCCGTTTCTTCCGCAACAGCCCCGCGCGGATAACGCACGGCGATCGGCCCCTTTTTACGGGAGACCGCATAGTCCAGCATCTCTTCAAGTTCCCTTCCGTCGCGCGGCGCCATCAATGTCATTCCGGGAATTTTTCTCAAATAGGAGATGTCAAAAACGCCGTGATGCGTCGGGCCATCTTCCCCTACCAACCCCGCGCGGTCAAGGCAAAAAACAACCGGAAGCGCCTGCAAGGCCACATCGTGGATTATCTGGTCATGCGCTCGTTGCAGAAAGGTTGAGTAAATGGCGACAAGAGGCGTCATGCCTTTTTTAGCGAGGCCCGCCGCGAAAGACACTCCGTGTTCCTCGGCAATCCCCACATCAAAAAAGCGGTCCGGGAATTTCTCAGAAAATTCCACAAGTCCCGTGCCGTCGCACATCGCCGCCGTGATGGCAGCCACTTCGCGGTTTTTCTCGGCCAGTGCCACCGCCTTTTTCCCGAAAACTTGAGTGTAGCTTTTTGAGGTGGAAGGCTTCTTGACTTCTCCGGTCTCTATGCAAAACGGCGTCGAGGCATGCCACTTGGCCGGGTCAGACTCCGCGATTTTATAATCCTTTCCTTTTTGGGTCACGACATGCAGAAAAACCGGCCCTTTCATCCTTGAAATGTTTCGGATGATCTGGATAAGCCCCCGGATATTATGCCCATCGAGCGGGCCGAAGTAACGGAACCCCATTTCTTCGAATAAAAGCCCCGGCACCAGAAGATTTTTAAGCCCCTCATCCACTCTTTTAACACAGCGGATCATCCGCTCGCCCACTTTCGGCATCTTCCGGATCAAGAGCTCGATGTCATCACGCACGCGATTGTAGAAAGGATTGGAAATAATCTTATTGAGGTGCCTGCTTAAAGCGCCGACGGTGGGTGAAATGCTCATTTGGTTGTCGTTTAGAATGACGATCAGGTCGTCTTTCAGGTGACCGGCGTGATTCAGCGCCTCAAACGCCATGCCGCTCACAAGCG
>Ga0155276_132_pt1 | contig 24849 bp, 22 predicted proteins | sample RifCSPhighO2_02_FD_106244 | JGI IMG/M metagenome (GOLD analysis project Ga0155276, IMG submission 106244) | Omnitrophica bacterium RIFCSPHIGHO2_02_FULL_51_18 | reverse complement strand
CTTCGCTGAAGCTTCGAAGGGCTTCGGAGGGACAAGCCTGCATAGACCCCCCAAAATACCCAAAAAAGCATCGCCACCTGGAGAGAATAGAGGTTAGTATCAAAAAAACTTTGAACCAAATAGGCCGCCAGGCCGATTCCTATCGCATCTTTCAGGCTGAATTCGCCGGATGTTTTCCCTCGAACGGCGTTTTGTCCCAGTATGGCCGCGAGCGGCCACAAAAAAGCCACAAGCCCGAATATCCCGATCTCACTCCATAGTTGCAGGTAGCAGTTGTGCGCGTAGCCGCGGTAGGCTTCCGAGGCCGGCGCGAATCCTGAGAATTTTTGGTAGTACATATTCACGCCGTTTCCGAGCCACGGGCTGTGTTGGATCATTTGCCAGGTGATTTTCCAGAACCGCAAGCGCTCGCCGATTGTGATATCAGCGGGGTTGAGGCTCGTAATGAAGTTAGCGGTAAAAAGCCTTGAGGAACCTAAAAGGAGGGGCAAACACACAAGCACCCAACCCAGCAGCTTGGTTTTAGGACGAAACAGGCCGTAGGCGATGAGCGCGGCGGCCAGAGCCAAAAAAGCGGAGCGTGAAAGCGTCGACAGAAACACCGTGAAAAAAAGCGCCAAAAGAGCCACCGTAAACACGCTTTGAGGCGACCAGGATTTTTGCTCACTCCACACGTAAAATGCGGCCGGCAGAGCCAGCAGGAGAAAGCACGCCAGGCTGTTCGGCGATCCCAGGGAGCTTTTTAGCCGGATGAGCCGGCCGGGGGTATCTATCGAATAATTTTTCACGAGATCCGCTCCCGCCGCGAGCTGATAGAGCGCATTCAGACAGACCAGGCCCATCGAGATTAGAAAAAGCCATACGAGTATTTTCAATCGTCGCGGCGATTGCGCGAACTCATACAGCATAAAGAACAGCGTGATATGTTTAAGCCACTTGAGGATTCCCTGGAGCCCCGTTGCGGCGAGATTCGGCGGGACGTTCACAAAGGAAACGGCGGTGATTAGGAGAAAAACGGCGTAAGAGACGCCGCCATATTTTATTCTTGGGAACGCTTCGTCCCACGGCCACTTTCTTAAAGCCCAAAGCGCCAGTGCGACCAGCACGCCTATCTCGGCTACGGATTTTGAGAACGGTAAAAAAAACAGCGCGATCAGCAAAAACAGCCCGATAAAAAACCAGGAGATGCGGGAAAGCCGCTGACCCAGTTTCAGGCGGGAAATTTTCATGTTCGGTAGATTACCTCCTTGACATTCCGTTTGTCCAGCTCTAATCTAAAAGCCGCGATGTCCGATCCCCACAAAAAACCCGATTGGGTGGAAACACTTGCTTACTATTCGGTGCCGGTGAGACGAAGCACCGCGCTTAAGAACATGCGGCTTGTGTTCGGAGACTCCCTGTCGCCCCGGCAGATTAAGTCCTTGGCGCAAAGAGCTTATGGCCATTTCTTGAGGTCGTTTTGCGAAAATATTTTGATGGGTTTGATGCCAAAAACGTGGTTGAAAAATCAGGTGAGGATTGTGGGGTATGAGCATGTCCTGAAGGCCGCCGAACAAAAAAAAGGGATTCTCCTTTTGACGGGTCATTTCGGCAACTGGGAGTTTGCGCCGGTGGCCGGCATGCTTCATTTTGAGCAGTTTAAAGGCCGGTTTCATGTGCTGCGCCGTCAGCTCGTGAACAAATGGATAGAAAGAATCGCTTTTCGCCGGTTTTACGAAGCGGGCCTGAACGTGATCCCGAAAAAAAATTCCCTGAACCAGGTTTTGGACCATTTATCGCGCAATGACGTGGTGGCCTTCATCATGGACCAGCACGCGAAGCCAGGCCGGGACGGCATTGTCGTGGATTTTTTCGGCAAACAGGCCGGGACTTTTAAGAGTCTGGCCATGATCGCCCGGACGACCGGCTCGCCGGTGGTGCCTTCTTATAGTTACCGGGAGGAAGACGGCCGTCACGTGATGAAGTTTTTGGAGCCGCTGATATGGATCGGGCACCCGGACCCGGACACCGAAATCCTGGAGAATACAAAAATCTACAACCGGGTCCTCGAGAAAATCATCCTGGAGCATCCCGAACAGTGGTGGTGGGTGCACCGGAGGTGGAAAGTCTCATGAAAAAAGTTCTAGTAACAGGTGCGGCGGGTTTCATCGGCTATCACCTGAGTGAGAGGCTCCTCGAGGAGGGAAATAAAGTCACGGGCATTGACAACCTGAACAGTTACTATGATGTTCGGTTGAAAAAAGCCCGTTTGGGAAGGTTAATCAAGCGCCGCCGGTTCCGCTTTCATAAGGCGGACCTCGCCGACATCAAAAAAACTCGAGTCATTTTCAAGGCGGAAGCCCCGGATCTTGTCGTTCACTTGGCCGCGCAGGCCGGTGTGCGGTACAGCCTGGAAAATCCCCGCGCCTATTTAAAATCCAACATCACCGGTTTTTTGAATGTTCTGGAGGCCTGCCGTCAGTTTAAGATACGCCGCTTGATTTATGCTTCTTCAAGCTCCGTTTACGGGGCCAACACTCGATTGCCTTTTTCGGTCCAGGACAGGACGGACGCGCCGTTGTCGCTTTACGGCGCCACGAAAAAATCCAACGAACTCATGGCCCACGCGTACGGGCATTTGTTCAAACTGCAAACCACCGGCCTGCGTTTTTTTACGGTGTACGGCCCCTGGGGCCGGCCTGACATGGCTTATTTTTTATTTACCAGGAACCTATTGACAGGCAAACCGATACAGGTTTTTAATCGAGGCAACATGCGGAGAGATTTCACTTATATCGATGACATCGTGGATGGTATGATAAGTGTCACGAGGTTGTCCAAGGCGCGGCCGTTCTATAATCTTGGAAGCAGCAAACCCGTGAAACTCATGGACTGCATCCGTCTGCTGGAGAAATATACCCGCCAAAAAGCAAAGATCCGTTACGCTCCGATGCATCCCGGGGATATTCTTGAGACGTCTGCGGATATCCGGGCGGCCCGCGACGATTTTGGCTTCTTTCCCAAAACCAACATGAAAGAAGGTGTCAAAAAGTTCGTGGACTGGTATAAAGGTTATTACCGTGTGAAAACGGTTTGACACACAGCGACGCGGTCGTGGAGGGCGCATCGTAGGGGAAAGGTTATAAAAGGTCAGGGACTTCATAGACCGGCAAACCATTCTATGGTAAATTATTTTACTTAGCACCGGGTTTAAAACACAAGTATTTTTATGCAGAAAATTTCAATCATAGGATTGGGAAAGGTGGGTCTTCCGCTTGCGGCGGCGATCGCGAGCAGGGGTTATCATATTTTGGGTTACGACAATGACGCCTCCAAGCTTGAGAAAATAAGAAAAAATATTTTTTCTTACGAGCCGCATCTCGACGAATTGATGCGACAACATGCCCGTCGGCTTCAGTGTACCGGTCACTTGTCAGAAATAGCAGGCACCGCTATCACATTTGTCGCGGTGCCGACCCCATCCATAAAAAACGGCGCTTTTTCCTTAAGACATCTCGATCACGCATTGGCTAAAATTGGGGCGGTTTTGAAGAGTAAAAAAGAGTTTCATATTGTTTCAGTGGTCAGCACGGTCCTTCCCGGTAGCATGGAAAAATTAAGGAAGGTGATTGAGAAAAGCTCCGGAAAAAAGTGCGGTCGGGACTTCGGACTGTGCTATAATCCGGCATTTATTGCGCTTGGCAATGTGATTTATAATTTTCTGCATCCCGACTTTGTTCTCATCGGCGAATCCGATAAGCCTAGCGGCGACAAGCTGGAGGAATTCTACCTTCATTTTTGCAAAAATGACGCTAAGATTCACCGTATGAATTTTATCAACGCGGAAATCACCAAGATATCCGTGAATACGTTTATCACGATGAAAATTTCTTTTGGAAACACCATCGCCCGTTTATGCGAGCAGATTCCTGGCGCTCATTCGGAAGTGATCACACGCGCTATCGGCGCCGACAGGCGCATCGGAACGCATTATCTGAAAGGCGCGTTGGGTTACGGAGGCCCCTGCTTTCCAAGGGATAATAAAGCGTTTGCCTATATGGCAAAGCAGGTGGGTATAAAGGCTCTTTCAGCGGAAGCCACTCATAAGATTAATTTAAGTCAGATTGAATGGTTATCCAGTTTTGTGATGTCGAAAATCCGGAAAGAAGACACCATCGCAATCCTCGGGCTTTCTTACAAACCCGATACCGACGTAATCGAGGAGTCACAGGGTATCGCGCTCGCGCAGGCGCTGCTTCGTCGGAACTGCAGGTTGGTGTTGTATGACCCAGCCGCAATGTCCTCTGCTTCAAGAATATTTGAAGGCAAAGTCACTTTCGCCAAGAATTTGGATGAAGCACTGCGCAGATCGCAGATCATCGTGATTACGACGCCTTGGAACGAATTTGCGAACATTCATCCCAGGAATTTTGCCAGTACCAACGGCCATCCGAAAATTGTGTTGGATTGCTGGCGTATTTTGGAAGACAAAAATGTCGGGCAGAAAGCGCATTACATTCCGTTAGGTGTCAGCTTAGCCGGTAGGGAGGGCATTTGAAAAAAGCATTGGTGACAGGGGCGGGCGGATTCATTGGGCATCATTTAGTGAACTCGCTGAAGGCCAAAGGCTTTTATGTGGTGGGGGTGGATATTAAACAACCTGAGTTTGATGGCTCGAAGGCGGATGAATTTGTTATTCACGATATTCGAAAAGAGACGGGGGAGTGGCTTTCGTTGTTTCAGGGTGTCGACGATGTCTGGGCGCTCGCGGCCGATATGGGCGGCATGGGGTTTATTTCAAAAAACCATGCGTTCATCATGAAGGACAACGTACTTATCAATATCACCACTCTCGAAGCGGCGCGAAAAGCGAAAGTGAAACGTTATCTTTATACTTCTTCGGCTTGCGTCTATCCTGATCACCTTCAGACAGATACCAATGTGATCTCGCTCGCCGAGCACATGGCTTACCCTGCCAACCCCCAAGATGGATATGGTTGGGAAAAACTTTATACGGAAAAGTTATGCGAATATTACGAAAAAGAACACAGTATCAATATGCGCATCGTCCGTTTCCATAATATTTACGGACCGCTTGGGACCTGGCAGGGCGGGCGCGAGAAAGCGCCGGCTGCCATGTGCCGTAAGGTGGCGGAGGCCATTGAGGCGGGAAAAGATTTTATAGAGATTTGGGGAGACGGGGAGCAGACAAGATCGTTTTGCTATATTGATGATTGCATTAAAGGTCTGCATTTGATTATGGACTCCGGTTATGGACAGCCTTTGAATCTCGGACGCGACAAGATGGTGACAATCAATCAGTTGGCAGATACCGTGATGAAAGCAGCCGGCGTGTGCCTTAGAAAGGTCCATGTGCCGGGGCCGCAGGGTGTGCGGGGCCGTAATTCGGACAATGCGCTTTCAAGAAAGGTCATGGGAGGATGGACTCCGGAAATCAGTCTTGAAGCGGGAATTCAGAAAACCTATGCTTGGATCAATGAACAAGTTCAGAGAACTCCTGTCAGTTTGATATCTTAAAGGTGCCCACCCAAGCGTTCTCCGTCCTATGGAATTATCGTCGTGCGCTGATCGCGATCGTTAAAAATGAGGTCCGCCAGCGATATGCGGGCTCCATTCTGGGGATTGCCTGGCTCCTAATTTATCCGCTTTTGTTTCTGAGTATTTACGCCGGCATTTATATTTTTATATTCAAGATCAAAGTTCCCGAGCTTTCGAATTGGGGCTACGTCCTTACCGTTTTTTGCGGGCTCGTGCCTTATATCGGGTTCAGTGATTCTCTGCAGCAAGGTTCGAGAGCGTTGATCGGAAATTCCAATCTGTTGAAAAACACAGTTTTTCCGGCAGAGCTCATCCCGGTCAAGGTTGTCCTCGCCTCCCAGGTTTTACACGCCGCCAGTTTAGGCGTACTCACTCTTTTTGTGTTGGCCAGCGGTTATTCGTTTCAAAGGTTTTGGATCGTGCCTTGCGTATTCATTTTGCAGTTTCTTTTGACGCAGGGGCTTGTTTGGATGTTGTCGGCAGCTACTGTGGCGATAAAGGACATACCGCACGTTTTAAATTTATTGCTTCTGTTTTTGCTTTTTGTCTCGCCGGTAGCTTTTTTACCGGTGATGGCGCCTGAAAAATTCCAGCCTTTTTTATGGCTCAACCCACTTTATTACGTGATCTCTCTTTACCGTACGGGATTTTCCATCTCGTCGCATTTAAATTTTTATGAGCTTTTGATTTTGGCGGCCGTCAGCCTGCTATTCTTTGGGGCGGGGTACGCGTTTTTTAACAAGCTCAAAACCATTTTTTTAGAATATGTCTGATTGGGTCGTTGAATTAAAGGGTTTAGAGAAATCCTATCGCGTTTACCGCCATCCGTTTTACCAAATGCTGGGCCTCTTAAACGCCTGGTGGCCGCCCAAAACCTCCTACACCGAAAACCATGCACTCAGGGGGCTTGATTTGAATGTCCAACGTGGGGAGAAGATAGGGATCATCGGCCGCAATGGCTCGGGCAAGAGCACGCTTCTTAAAATAGTGGCCGGAAAGATCCAGCCGACCCGCGGTGAATGCCAGGTTCGCGGAAGGGTGTCTGAGCTCATAGAGCTGGGCACGGGTTTCCACCCAGAATTCACAGGCGCGGAGAACGTGTTTTCGTCGCTTGCGAACATGGGAATCACCGGTCGCGAAGCGAAATATTATTTTAAAGCCGTCGTAGATTTCTCGGAGCTAGAAAATTATATGAACCAGCCGGTACGGGTTTATTCTACGGGCATGTACATGCGTCTCGCGTTTTCCGTGGCCACCTGCATACACCCTGAACTTCTTTTGGTGGACGAAGTCTTGAGCGTCGGAGATGCTTATTTTACGTATAAGTGCATGGAAAGAATGAAAGAGCTTTCAGCTGAAAGTAAAACCACCATACTTTTTGTATCCCACAACCTTTATTCACTTTCTTTTTTATGTGACAGGCTGGTGTGGCTGGACGACGGGCAAGTTCGGTCTCAAGGGGAGGCTGTTGATATCTTGAATCTTTATGATCTGTCGATTCGGGAAGAGGAGGAAAGAAAAATCGGTTCTGTAAATGCGCTCTCTAAAAGTGAGCGCCCGGGATCCGGGCTTGTCCGTGTTTCCGAAGTTTCGCTAGAAGATGGAGAGCACCAAAAAAAATTTAGGTATAAACGGGGCCAGGCGCTCCACATCGTTATGACTTATAAGACGCCTAATTACCGATGGTGTCCCAACCCAGTTTTTAACGTGGGTATTTCTAGGTCTGACGGTTTGATTGCCACTTGCGCGCTTTTTAAAGTGACACTCCGTAAAAACCAAGGAAGGCTACGGCTGTCTTTCCCCAAGCTCTTATTGAATAACGGAGATTATTTTGTCACAATCCTGGTCTACAAGCAGTTGGATCTTGAGGGCAGAAAGAATAAATTTTATATGGTAGATAAAGACATCTGTGATGTGCATACCCGTTGCTATGAATTCAAAGTTGAAGGCAGTTTCGGTATTGAAACAACGGTTTTCAGTCATCCGTTTGAGGTGTTTCATGAGGATCAGGACGACGTCGAAGTGTACAACCGAGTTTAGGTATTTTTCACCAAGGCTTTAAAACGGATCGTATTTTATTTTTAACTTTTCCTAATAAGGAGGCTTGTTCGGCGGGAACCGGATTTTTCGCACCGATCAGCGCTTTATTTACAGGCCCGGGTTTTGGGAAAGTGAAAGTTCCTTCTCTTTCATTCAAACTAAAGTAGAACCAATGAGCCGCCATAGAAAACATGTCGTCACCAAGAATGCGCCGGATCTCAGATAGCTTCTGAGGGTCGTTTCCGATTTCTTCCCGGATGGCCTCGTCCGCCGAAAACAGGTTCAATTTGTTTCTGGTCGTAAAATCGATCGCCGCGATGGCTTGTTCCACAGCTGAATCGATATTTCCAATCCGCAGACGTGGTCCGCTCCAATTATTACCCTTCCAAAGTCCATTTTCTCCATAGAAACGGTTTCCTTCGGTAGACCGTGTGTCCGAAAGATCATGCATGATGACCCAGTGGGGTTTTGCGGCTACTAGCGGCAAGATCCTGCCGAGTACGCATTCGGCTACCTCGAAACCATGCGCGTCCCAAAAAATGAGTATTTTCCTCTTTTCCGAAAGAAGCAATTGGTAGTCAAAACTCAATATGTCCGTTTGCAAAGTCTGAAGCGGCGAAAACCAGGAAGACGGAACCACTTGCGATACACGCGGTTTTGTTAGTTTATCCCAATCGTCTGATAAACAGAGGCTCACCACCTGCCGGTTACCAGAATTTATGAGGTGAATCGCTTCCGTGAAGGCGCAGGTGGAGTTACCGCGGCCGCGGCCGAGCTCCAGGACAAGGTCGGGCTCGAATTCCAGCGTCATGGACATGAGCTGCGCCCATTGGCAGAGGAAAAGGTCTCCGGGGTGATCCACCGCTTTAAAAAGACGCGCAATATTTTCCTTGTCTTTGGCGAGCGTTATGCGATGATTCCAGTAGCTGGTGCCGGCATTGACCAATTTGAAAGTTTCTTTTCTCTGAAAGACTATCTCCATTTCTTAAACACTTTTCTTTGGCACAGCAATAAAATCGGTGTAACCGGGCCCAGGGTGTTCAGTGGCCTCTACCGGAAGACCATTGACGGAGGAGTAGGTTTTCATCTGGTAGCCATAATTAGTAAGAAACTCCCATATTTTTCCGGAATTTGAGCCAAACGCCGATCCGTTTTCACAAATAATCTCAATCATTAAAAGAGGGCGGAACTTCACCAGTGTGCGGGTTGCTCCCTCCAATGCGGAAAGTTCCCATCCCTCAATATCAAGCTTCAGAATGTCGACGCGGCTGATTGAATCAGCTTCTGTCACTTCGTCAATGGTGGTCGTATTGATTTTTTCGACGGCCTCTAGGGTCGTATCTTTATAATAGAAACTTTGTGAAAGCGTGTTGTGGCCGGATTTGGAGCTTTCGGCCACTTTTAACTCAGCGAAACCGCTGACGTTTGATACCGCCGCGCGCAGGGTCCGGATATTCTTAAAATCATTCAGACGAATATTCTTGCACAGATGTTCATATTCTCTGGTGCTGGGCTCGATGGAGATCACAAGACCTTGCGGACCGACTTTATGGGCGGCAAAAAGAGTGTAGAGACCATCATTGGCGCCGGCGTCGATGAACACCGCCCCGGGTTTCAATTGATGGTCCAGAAAGTACATTTGGTTAGGTTCGTAGTATCCTTCTACATAGACGCATTCACTGATTTCCTCGCCAGGGCGTATCAATACCTTCACATTCTTGTACAGTCGTCGCACAAACAGCTTACGATTGGCGAGCCATTGTTTAGCTCGCACTTGGCATAAAGGTGTCTGCGGGCTCGAGCGATAACCGGTCGTCCAGGTTGGGATGGGTTGTAAACGGCGAAGGCAAGGGATATGCGGCTCGATAAGCCGACAGAATTGATATTGAACGGGATTCATGCAAAAGCCGGGGTCATTTTGTGTTATAGAATATTGGTCAAATTCTCGTTTTCCAATTTATTCTTAGAAGCGACAAATATGCAGCGCAAATTATTCCCGTCACGCGTGGTGTCCATGTTATTTCTCCATTCAAATGTGAAATCCGGGTGGCACGGCGGCATCTTCGGCGTATAAATCTTTTCGAACCCCTCTTTATTCAACAAAAACACCACATAACTTGGCGTGGGTCTGTGGCCGATCCCGCGAAGCGCTTGATTGGCTGATAAGCTCTCATTCACGACCCGGCTTAGGGGAAGGTTATAATCCATCACGAGCGTTTCCAAGAGCAACATCTCTTTGCATACGGCGGCCATGTTTCTCAAAGCCATCACGGGATTTTCAAGGTGGTAAAAAAGCCCGTAGCAAAATACGATGTCAAAAAATCCCAAAGGGCTGAGCGAGGTTGTCTCCACATTCAATACATGAGATTCGGTGGAGGGATGGTGGGAGCGAAAAATATTTATATTTTCTGGACGGGCGTCAACGGAGACCAAAGCGCAATTCTTGTTAAGAAAGAAATCACTCCAATGCCCGACTCCGCAACCGACATCTAAAACGCGTTTTCCGTCAATTGGCAGCATGAGGTTTTCCAGGTGCTCTATCCGGGCTGAGTCGATGTATTTGGCGTCCTCGTCTTCGAAAGCTTCGGCTCCCACGATATCTTCATCGCTGAAAGTCAACTGCTTAGATAGAGAACGGAAAACATTCGTTCCGGAGACCCTGCTAGCCATGAATACGATCATACCATAAGCCATCGTGCCGGTTAAAGAATTTACCTTTTTTAAAAATAAAAACTTTGGGATTTGCTACAATAGAAATATGATTTCCTGGATTATAGATGTTGGCGCTTACGACGGAACTTACGGAAAAATATTGAAGAAAGTTCTGTCAGACGAGCAGTGCCGCATACTTTATATTGAACCTGATCCGGAGGCGTTTGAACGAATTGTGCTTGATGAAGGGGATTTGAAGCTCAATCTGGCCGTGGCTTCTTACGACGGGACGATCCCTTTCTATTTCTACCAGCCCGGAACTCACTCTGTTCTTCAAACTAACGCGGAGTCTATCCGTGGTTATGTGGATGGTTTTTCAGGCAAGCAGGCCTTAGCGGCGGATTGGGTACCACGCCGCGTATCCCGGGTTCCCTGCAGACGCTTGGATTCAGTCATCAGTGAATACGGCATTCAGCATGTCCGTTTTTTGAAAGTGGACGCGCAAGGTTATGATCTAGAGGTAATTAAATCCCTTGGCGACAGCATTGATAGGGTTGACGAGGTAGTATGCGAGGTTCAAGTGACTCCGCGGGAAATTTACAAGAACGCTTCGAAAAAAGAAGACGTGATTGATTATCTGCATTCCGTGGGCTTTCTATTCTTGAAGCAGGAGTTTCAAACATTTGGTCAGGAAATAAACATGTATTTTAAGAAAAAGTCCATTATGAGGGGTTTTGCCAAAGAACCGCTCGTGAGTGTTTTAACACCTTCTTACAACAACGCAAACTTTATTAAAAAATGCATAGAAAGCGTACTAGCTCAGGATTATCCGCACGTGGAGATGATTGTGCAAGATGGGGGGTCGACGGATGGAACCGTTGAGATACTGAAGCGTTATTCGGGGCGGATCGACTGGCGGTCCGAGAAAGATCACGGGCAATCCGATGGCTTGAACAGGGCTTTACAGCGTTGCCGGGGCGATATCATCGGTGTTTTAAATGCGGACGACGAGTATCTGCCTCATGCCGCGCGGTGGGCGGTTGATAACTTTGCAATACACCCGGAGGTCGGGGTTATCTATGGGCAACAACACAACGTTGACGCCAAAGGCAACATTCTGTGGTCGGGTGAGGGGCCAGATCCCTATGATTTCGAGAAGGTTTTTTGCTGTGAGGCAGTTATTCCCGCTCAGGCAGCGTTTGTGAGGCGTACCGTTTTTGAGACAGCGGGTTTCTACGTGGATGTTACCCGTAAGACCTGTCCCGATTACGAAATGTGGGTTAGAATCGGGCTTAAAGCATCTATGCGGTATGTTCCGGGTTTTGTCGCAAAGTATCGGATTCATCCCGGATCGGAAGGGCAAAATGACAAATGGGTTGAGGAGTTCGTGAGATCAAAGCGGGCGGTCATTGAAAGAATTTGCAACGATTTGTCGGTACCCGTAAAAATTCGATCGCTCCGGCGGCGTGCCCATGCGGGTGTTTTGGCCTGGTCAGCCTTGCATTTTATGCTTCCGATTAAGTATGGAAAAAATCAACGCGCCCGCAGGCAACTTATGAAAAGTTTTATCATTCGTCCAACCTCTAGCCTCTTTTTTGATTTGTTTTTGGCGTCCCTATTTCCAACAATTGATCTGTCTGAAAAAAAGGTCATGATCAATCGTGCGAGGGAAAAAGGTAGGGAACTGGACGAGCGGTTTTTTGGAGGGGTGATCTATCGGTTTTTATACCGACCCGCAAAAGGTCTGCTGACGAGAATGTTTGTCCGTGACTCATAATCCTCTGTTTTCCGTCATTACGCCGTCCCTCAACCAGGGACGCTATATTGAAAAGATGATTTTGAGCGTACTGGCTCAGGAAGGCGTTTCATTTGAGCACTTCATCATCGATGGGGGCTCCACGGATCACACGCTTGATATTCTTAGGAAATACAAGCACTTGCGTTGGATATTCGAACCGGATACCGGCATTCCGCAGGCGCTCAACAAGGGTTTTCAGATGGCCAGAGGCGATATTATTGCGTGGATTAACAGCGATGATTATTATGCGCCCGATGCTTTTAAAAAGGCGGTCGCTTTTTTCACACAAAACCCGGAAGCATGTGTCTGGGTTGGTCGAGCGGCCGTGGTGGATGAGCGCGGAAAACTTCTTTTTTATCAAGAGGAACCAGAGCCTCGGGGTTTTACGCATGAAGGTATGGTGCGTTTTTGGGAAAATTGCACACTGCCTCAGCCTTCTGTTTTTTTTCGCCGTTCGGTGCTTGAAAAAGTGGGTTTGATGGACGAAACGCTGAGATACTACATGGATTATGATTTTTTTCTCCGCCTGAGCCGTGAATACGCGTTTTGCCGCACGGACGAGGTTTTATCCTGCATCGGTTTGCATTGGGAGGCAAGCTCGGTTCGCGACATCGCCAAAGGGCAGCTCCGCAAAGCCCTTTTCAGGATCAGCCGCAGGTACTGGGGGCCCAAGTTAAGCTTCCGGTATTATGGACATCTTTTTTCTTATTTGAATGCCTGGCCGGGACTCGCGTGGAAGACCTATTACGATCAATTCGCATTTGCCGTAAAGCGCGAGCTGGGATGGGATAAGCCCCGGACTTTTTCATGGTCGCTTTTCCGCCGGATTTGCCCTTTCGCGTGTCGTTATCCGCTTCCGGCGGCAGTCGCGGCGCTCAAATTTATCTTTCGCAAAGCGCGGTCGACGGAGCGGGTTTCATGAAGCTTGCCGTTTTTCACAACCTTCCCTCGGGCGGCGCCTTGAGGGCGTTGTATGACAAGATCCGCTACCTGGAGGAGCGAGGGCATTCCGTGACCCTTTACACTTTCACGAGCGCCGAAGAGGACTTCTTACCTCTGCCGCGATTGACGGGAGGGTTTTTCAAATTTCCGATGAATTTCGAAGGCCTGTTTCGCTGCCGGAATTATATCCGTGCGACCAAACAAGCGGCGCAAGCCATCAATCAGTCGGATGCGGAGATTATTTTGGTGGATAAGTGCCGCTATTTCGGTTCGCCGCCGGTGCTTCAATTTATAAAGAAACCGTCTATTTTCTATGCGCATGAGCCGTTGGGACTTCGCGAATATGAGGCACTGGTGAATGAAGGACGGAATATCCGCGAGGTTCTTATGTCGGCAGTGACGCATTTATCATTTAGGGAAAAGTGTCGGAAGGTATTGACCTTCCCTGAGAGAAATTGTATTAAATCGGAAGATAGACGAAGCATGGAGTCAGCCGGGCGCGTTTTAACCAGTTCTTATTTTACGGCTGGCTGGATCCGGAGGGTTTATGGCATCGAAGCCGCCGTTTGTTATCAAGGCGTGGATGCGGATTTTTTTACGCCGGATGCCAATGTAGCTAAAAGGCTTCAATTGTTGTCTGTCGGGCGGATTGAGAAAAGAAAAGGCCACGATTTTTTGATCTGCGCGATTTCAAAAATCCCCCCACCGCAAAGGCCTCCGCTCATCATTGTGTGCGACGCCATCAATGAGCAGATCAAGCGGGAACTTGAATTTGATGCGAAGAATTTGGAGGTATGTTTAAGGATCGTTTACCGACCATCTCAGGAGCAGTTGAGGGAATATTATCGATCAAGTTCCTTAGTTCTTTGCGCCGGTCTTCATGAGCCATTTGGGTTGGTACCGCTTGAGGCGATGGCCTGCGGCACGCCGGTGGTTGCGGTGGAGGAGGGTGGTTACAGAGAGACGGTGGTGGATGGCCGGACTGGTTATTTATTGAAAAGAGACGAAAGACTTTGGGCGGACACAATTTTTAGACTTATAAATTCGGAACGACATATTTTGTCTCTCGGCGAGTCTGGAAGGACGGAGGTCTTGGCTCGTTGGACTTGGGAGGGATTTACTGAAAGGCTTTTAGGATATTTGGTTCCGCGGAATTTAAATGCCTTGGGGGCTGTTTCGCCAAATTGATATGAAACGGAAAAGATTCAGTATCGTCCTCCCGGTTTTAGGAGCAACACTCATTGCTTTATCGTTGTCGGCCGAGGTTTTGGGGATGGATCCGACGCCCGGATTTGGACCCACGCGCTTTTTGAATCTAATAGTGGGAGTTTTTCTTATCTTCCCGGGGCTCGGAGGCTACTTATACCGCTCCGCACGAACGGCGCCGCGCGATCCTTCTTTCTCCTCTATCCAATGGCCGGGATGTTCGCTTCTTCTTCTCGGGGCGGTGTTGGCGGTTTTGGTGACAGCTCTCGATATTTATCTCTCGGGACAACTGGGATTATTATCCCAGCCGTTGAGATATGACGGCGTGAGCTATGTATTGGGAGCTAAGAGTTATTTTTATCATTTTAGCCACCAATGGTTGCATCGCCCCCTTCCGCTCTTACGAGAGCTTTTTTCCAATGAGGCGCCTCTTTGGCGCGCGGTTCTTCTATTTAGTTTCATGGTTTTTGGGGAGGGAGAATGGCAGGCCTTTACCGTCCGGTTTTGGCCCACTTGGCTTTTGCTCATCCTTATCGGATGGATTTTGAAAAGACGGGTTGGAAATAGAATAGCTTACTCCGCCATTCTTCTTACGGCGTTGTTGCCCACGCTAAGCGTGGGACTCCGGTCCTTGCCACAAGAATTTTTTTCGAAAACGGTGTCGTTTGGTCAGGAATGGTACTTGGCCGATTTGAGGCCGGATCTTCTGATGGTCGCACTTATGTTATGGGCGGTTGTCTTGCTCATCGAAAACTCGAAGATCTTCGATCGCAGAATATTTTTTGTTTCCGGTATTTTCGCCGGCTTGTCTGTGCTTGCTAAACCCTCCGCTTTGTCAATGCTCATGATCTCTTGGGGAACGGCCATTCTCTATGTTTTGATCGCCTACCGCCCGCAATGGCGAAAAATGGTCCCATTGATTTTGTGGGCTCTCCTGTCATTCGGCATAGAGATTACCCCTTGGGCATTGAGCGGAGGATTTGGCTGGGTGTTTTATTACCTCCAATTTGCATTTACAAAAGGAATCAAGCTTTATTCGATTCCCAATGCGACGTTGTTTTCCGAACTCAAGTATTATTGGGAGTATTATTTCCGTCATATGGGGTGGGTCGAGGGACGGGTAATTTTAGCGGCCGGCGCGACAGCCTTCGCCGCCAATTGTCTGAAGGGACAGGGTGATAAGAGGCTATGGTTTTATGTGACGCTTGCCGGTTTATTGTACCTTTTAGTCGCTTTCACGCCGAATAAGAATTATTTTCTCGGGCTGCCTTACTATTTTCTCCTGTGGATATTTTCTTGGTCTGCGGTCGCACCTTGGCTGAGTTTGTGGAACCGCCGCCGCGCCGCCGCCATTTTTCTGGCCCTGGCTACCGGAATGTATGTTCTTGGGTGCTTGGGGGCCGCCGCCTATGCGTTCGTGAAATGGCCGCCGGACGAGCGATTAGCCGGGCCCGAAAACCGCCGTGTCACATTACAGATTGCGGAGGATTTGAAACAAATTTTGTCTCCCGAGGATTTTTATATCCCTGTCAGCGCGTACGGATATCCCGCGACGTTGTCTTGCTACCTGGTGGACGAAAAAGGACGTTTTCCCGCCAATCTGTCGCCGAGTGACCCTACTTTGCCTGTGGAGGACCTAATCAAAGAATCGGCTCGATGCAAGGCGATTATGGTGTTTGATGAAGCTATTGAGGAAACGAGCCGTTTTCACTACAGCCATCCGTTGTGGCGGGACTATTGGGAAGGTTTAAAAAAATGGCTGGCATCTTCCGAGAGCCATTACCGTATTTACAAGACTTACCGGTTTTCGGCTCATACCCCGCCCTTTACTTACAGGTTGAACGAGGGGGAACGGCGTGGGTTTACCATTAAACTTTATATTAAAGAGGCCTTGTGATAAAGTTATCCGAAAGATTAGGAAATAATTGAGGTCACTGCCCATGCCACATCTCTCTGTTGTCGTTCCGGTTTATAAAGCGGAAAGCTGTTTGACGGAATTATATCGCCGATTGCGTGATTCGCTTACGAAGATCAGCGAAGATTTTGAGATTATCTTGGTGGAGGATTGCGGCGGCGACCGGTCCTGGGACATCATCAAGGAACTTGCCGTCAAAGACCGCCGTGTTAAAGGAATTCGATTCACGCGTAATTTTGGCCAGCACTACGGCATTACGGCAGGGCTGGATCAGGCGTGTGGTGAATGGGTTGTGATTATGGATTGCGATTTGCAAGATCAGCCGGAGGAGATTCCCAGGCTGTACGCAAAAGCTCGGGAAGGGTATCCGGCGGTGCTGGCCAGACGCGGCCCTAGAAAAGATTTCTTCCTAAAAAAAATGATATCCGGCTTGTTTTACAAATTATTTCGGTGGCTGTCGGGCATCGATTACGACGGTCGTGTGGGAAATTTTCGTATTATTTCGAAGGAAGTGGTTAAAAATTATAGAAATATGAGAGAACAGCTCCGCTTCTTTGGCGGGCTTATGAGTTGGATGGGTTATAATACCGCGTTTGTCGATGTTGAGCATGCAAAAAGCAAAATCGGAAAATCCACCTATTCGTACCGAAAACTTTTTCGTCTTGCCGGCGATGCCGTGATCGCCTATTCTGATAAACCTCTTAGAGTCTCGGTCCAGGTTGGATTTTTGATATCGACCGCGGCATTTATCGCCGGCCTCTATATTCTCTGGCGGGCTTTTTTTCTCGGCGTGCCCGTCATGGGATGGACAAGCCTTATCGTATCCCTTTATTTTATGTCCGGTCTCATCATTTTTATTCTCGGCATCATCGGAATATATTTGGGAAAGGTTTTTGATGAAACAAAAGGGAGGCCGTTGTTTGTGATTCTGGATAGGACTTGGTAGTATGCCTCTTATTTTAAACGACCGGATTGAAAAGACTCCGTGGGATTCTCATGTTTTTGGCATTGAGACGTATGAGATTAAAACGTTGAATCAGGGCGTGATGGACGAGGTATTGAAGGCGCCGGGACATTACACCATCAAAGTACATCCTCTTTCATCCAAGAAAATTTTGCATGACAATGGCTTTTACTATTGTGATACTTTAATTGAGCCTTACTGTTCGAAGCGGAAATTCGTGAAATGGGAGGACGCTCAAGCGGATATTACGCAGAAAATGCCGCTGAAGGACCTCTTGAAAATTTCTCATGGTTCTTATCTCCACGGACGCTTTCATCGTGATTTTAATATAGATCCAAAGCTAGCGGATGTGCGCTACGATAACTGGTTAAAAGAGCTTTATGGAAAGGGAAGGGTCTTGTCGCTGATCTATGCGGGAGAATTAGCTGGTTTCTTTGCCTACTCAGGCAATAAAATACTTTTGCACGCGTTAGGGGCTAAACACCAGGGCCGTGGGTTGGCAAAATTCTTGTGGAGTGCGGCATGCGACAGGCTATTTGCGGAAGGGCATGAGGAGATTACGAGTTCAATCTCAGCCATCAATTCGGCGGCGCTGAATCTTTATATTTCGCTTGGTTTCCGGTTTCGCAATTCGTGTGATGTTTATCATCGCCTGGTGACATGACCGGACACAAACCCGCATGAGTGATGGATTTGATCCGTCATATTTTTCAAAGCTTTTTGAGCTTGAGCAGAAGAGTTTTTGGTTTCGAGCCCGGAACAAATTTATCCTATGGGCGCTCAGACGCTATTTTCCAGATATGCGCAAATTTCTTGAGATCGGCTGCGGGACCGGCTATGTCCTATCCGCGATTGAAAAGGAATTTCCCGGCTTGGATCTGTATGGAGGCGAGTTTTACGATTCAGGTCTTCAATGCGCGCGTAACCGTGTTCGCCGTGCGTCGCTTATTCAGGTAGATGCCAAAGCCATTCGTTTTCGGAACGAATTTGACGTGATAGGGGCGTTTGATGTGTTGGAACACATTCCGGAAGACGAGGTGGTTTTGTCTGAGATGTTTCAGGCGGTGCGTCCTGGAGGAGGGATTCTTTTGACGGTGCCTCAACACCCGTTTCTGTGGAGCCGTTTTGACGTTTTTTCGCATCATGTGCGGCGGTATTCCGCGAAGGATCTGGGAATGAAAATTGAAAGAGCCGGATTTCGTATTTTGAGCCTTAAATCCTTTGTGTCGCTTTTGTTTCCTTTATTGCTTTTGTCGCGGCTCAAGAGAAGCGGCGCCCGAGATGCTTATGATGGTTTCAAGGAATTGAAAGTGAGTCAACCTTTGAATTTTATATGTGAGAAAGTGCTCGACTTCGAACGGGTTATGGTTTCCTGGGGGATTTCTTTTCCGTTTGGTGGATCGCTCCTTTTGGCGGCCAGGAAAAGTTGATCATGTCATGAGAATACCTTTTAATCGTCCGTTCATGACTCCCGAAGCGCTTGTGTATATGCGACAGGCCTATGAAAATGGTCATTTATCGGGAGATGGACCGTTCACAAAAAAATGCCAGTCGTGGCTCGAAGCCAGGATTGGATGTAAAAAAGCGCTGTTAACGCACTCCGGTACGGCGGCACTCGAGATGGCGGCGATCCTTGCCGACATCCGGCCGGGGGATGAAGTGATCATGCCCTCCTTCACTTTTTCTTCGACAGCCAACGCATTTGTGATGCGTGGCGGCGTACCGATATTCGTGGATATACGGCCCGACACGCTGAATATCGACGAAACGAAGATCGAGGCGGCGATCACGGTAAAAACCAAAGCGATCGTCGCCGTGCATTACGCAGGGATCAGTTGCCAAATGGACGTGATCCTAGCAATCGCGCATCAACATAATCTATTGGTGATTGAGGACGCGGCTCATTCAATTCTCTGCAGCTATCATGGGAAGAACTTAGGCAGTATTGGGGATTTGGCCGCGCTTAGTTTTCACGAGACCAAAACACTGCAATCGGGCGAAGGCGGTGCGCTTCTGGTCAACAACCCACGGCTTGCCGAAAGGGCGGAGATTATCAGGGAAAAAGGCACTAACCGCAGCCAGTTTTTTCGAGGGGAAGTCGACAAGTACACCTGGTTGGACGTCGGCTCCTCGTATTTGCCGAGTGATCTGGTCGCGGCATTTTTGTTGTCTCAGTTGGAATCTGCGGAAACGATCGTGAAAAGGCGACGCCTTATTTGGGAGCGCTATCATACCGCTTTTCACGACCTGGAACGGTCCGGAAAGGTACAGAGGCCGTTTGTCCCCGACTTTTGCGAGCATACCGCCCATATGTATTACCTGTTATTGCAGGACGAATGGCAAAGGACACGATTCTTAAGCTGCATGAAAAAGAGAGGTGTCATGGCGACATTTCACTACTTGCCGCTTCACGAATCACCGGCGGGCAGGCGGTTTGGTCGTGTCAACGGTCCTATGAATATCACCGTTTCTGTGAGCGGCCGCCTTGCGCGCCTGCCTTTATGGATGGGTATCGAAAGTTCGTTGGATTATATCGTTGATTCAGCACGATCGGTCATTTTGGAAGAAGAAAAAGTCGCTTGGACTTAGAGTTTGTTTGCTGATAGACTAGAGAAAATTATCGGGGAGGTGTTGTGCCGAAAGTCGCTTTGATTACGTACATTTAGGTGTCAGTACATTTAGGTGTCAGTAGTTGACAGTTGACACACCCCCATCTATTTTGGTTCTAGGCTCGGCAGGTTTCATTTGTACCCTACGCATGGGATCCCAGCGAGCGCACTTATGAAAGATGAAAGAGCCAAGTCAAAAGCGTACGCCTTGCGCGGCCTTGGTGTGGACCTTTTTGGAATTCATGGGTGATCGAGCACGGTGGGGTTGCCGCCCTTGCCCGACTGATCAAAAGATGATACTATATCCATTATTCCTTCCAAGAACGAGCATTGTATCCTACCCTATTCTCTTATGCTCGAAGTAGCTCGGCAACCCTCGAGCGAAAGAAACAAAAAACCTTAACCTTTTTTTGAGCACAGGAGCTGTCATGTCTAAGCAAAGATCCATCATTGTGTCTTCGTTTATTTCCCAAGAGGTTGTCGAAAGAAAGATCTACCTGATCCGTGGCAAAAAAGTCATGATCGACCAGGACCTGGCGACCCTTTACCAAGTCCCAACAAAAGTTCTGAATCAGGCGGTCAAAAGAAACATTAAGCGCTTCCCGTCGGATTTTATGTTTCGGCTCAGCCCGGCTGAAAAGCAAGAGGTGGTCACGCATTGTGACCACCTCCAGAGCCTTAAATTTTCCTCCCACTTACCCTACGCTTTCACGGAATTGGGGGTGTCTATGCTCTCGAGTGTTTTAAATAGCGAAAGAGCTATAATGGTCAATCTTGAGATCATGAGGACATTCTCCCGGCTTAAGGAACTGCTCTTGCACCACAAGAACCTGCAGATCCGGCTGGATGAGCTGGAAAAGAAATATGACAAACAGTTTCAGGTGGTATTCAAGATTATTAAAGTGATGTTGGACAAACGCAACGATAACCCACCAAAAAGATTTAACTTTTAGGAAAGGGCAGCATGGTTAAACTTTCAACGCAACTTCAAAGAGTTTTCGCGCTTCTCAAAAAAACTCAGCCTATTGCGGATCCAATCGACGTGGCCTGGTGGGGGCCTTACTTTATTCCCCGGCGGGGACAGTGGCACCCCTCCTATTTTACTCTTTATAGAAGAGTCCTTTATGCCCGGCTTCTCATCCCGCCCGGAGGTTACGGCTTATCATGGAATGTTGGGTCAAGCCAGGTGAAATTTGAAAGTGAAGCCATGGCAGGAGATTATTACAATAATGATTATTTGTGGAAAAAGGCGTCGAATCAAATCGAACATCGATTGAAGTCGGCTTTAAAAAATAATCCCCAATATAACCGCCTTGTAGAAAAAAATCTGCCAGTGGCCTGTCGCACAGGAAAAATTCGGCGGGACCTTGTCTGGCCCAGAAACGCCAAACGTCCTGTCTCATTTCGGCAAATGCGGCTTCTTGAGAAAGCGTTTAATGAAGCGAAGAAGTGCCCACCGCTTCAACGGATGACGCTTCAGCAATACTTAAAAGCAGCAGCGATCGCTTATGACGCTGGTTTTAAAGAACTTCGACCCTTTTCTCCTCTACAGAAGTATCAAAAGAAAGCCGACAAGAGGCATGGCGGTTTATTGGACCTCCATTTACATGATGCGGATGCTTTTGATAAATGGTTTCGTTCGCGAGCATGGGAAGGATGTCATCCATGGGAAATTGTTTATGGCCATCCCCATGGAATCATGCTCTCGCCCCGATACCATGAGGAGATCCGTAGGTGGAGTTATTGGCTATGGGTGGACTCTTTGGGCTGGTATGTCACGGCGGCAAAGATGGCAATCGCGCTGGCCCGGCACAAAATTCCTTTTGAGTTCCAAAACCAGAACGCTTTTTTGGATACGTTGTATGGCCGTGATGAGGTGGAGGTAGGCCCCGGCCTTTATGAGGTAAAATATGATGAGCTTAAAAAAGAAAGACCGGATTCCATTGCTCATATTCAATGGGATCTTATTCCTCAATTAAGTCTCGTTACGCGGGATCAATTTAAAAGAATCAAAAAAGCTGAGAAAATGTCTTAAATCGCTTAAGAGTCAGTGTGGCAAGTTTCATTTGTGCCCTACCCCTGGGATCTTTCATTTTTTTTGCAAGCAAGACACTAAACAATACTTGACGGAATTATATCAATATCGTCAACTCCTATTGACGACTATGGGCGCGGCAAATGCTTAGGGAGCTTAAAATTTCCAAGGAATATTTATATCAGTATTTGGAATATCTTGAAAGCGCAGGGCTGATGATATCGTTAAGGCCCGGGGGCAAGGGCTGCAAGCCCATCCGCAAACCTGAGAAAATTTTTATTGAGAATCCTAATTTGCTTTCCGCGGTCCATCACTCCTTAATGTCGGAAGGCGAAAGAGGGGTTATGCGAGAAACTTTTTTCGCCAATCAGGTAAAGGGCATTGCCGCCCTCGCACTGCCTGATGCCGGGGATTTTCTTGTCGATGGCAAATACGTATTTGAAATTGGAGGGAAAGACAAAAATTCCAGGCAGATTAAAGGTCTGAAGGATGCGTGGATCGCCGCGGATCGGATCGAGATAGGTTACGGAAATAAAATTCCGCTTTATCTTTTTGGATTATTATATTGAACGCACAGCTTGCGCGGCCTTGGTGCGGATTAAGAATGCTGAGCGGCCCTTAAATTTGAATTATGTAAAGTTATGAACGTGTTATCGCGGTGGACTTGGGATTTATTTGTTGATAGACTGGATGAAATTATCGGGGAGGTTTTGTGCCGAAAGTCGCTTTAATTACGGGCGTGACCGGGCAGGATGGGTCCTTTCTTGCCGAATTATTATTGGACAAAGGCTACGAAGTCCATGGCCTTGCGCGGCGCAGCTCCTCCTTTAACCGGGGACGCATTGAGCATCTTTACATTGACACCCTGATTAAGGACGAACACAAAAGAAGGCGTTTCAAACTTCACTACGGCGACATGACTGATTCCACGAGCCTCGGGCGCGTGGTTCATGAGGTGAGGCCGGATGAGATTTATAATCTCGCGGCCCAGTCACACGTGAAGGTTTCGTTTGAGATGCCTGAATACACGGCCGACGTAGACGCGATGGGAGTGTTGAGATTATTGGAGGTCGTGCGCTCTCTCAGCACCGCCAAAAAACCGAGAATTTACCAGGCCTCCACCTCTGAGCTTTTCGGCAAAGTGCAGGAAATCCCGCAGAAAGAGACCACCCCTTTTTATCCCCGGAGCCCTTACGGCGTGGCGAAAATGTACGCTTTTTGGATCATCAAGAATTACAGGGAATCGTACGGAATGTTCGCTTGCAACGGTGTACTTTTTAATCATGAGTCGCCCAGACGCGGTGAAAACTTTGTTTCAAAGAAAATCACGCTGGCCGCGGCGAGGATATCGAAAGGCAAACAGGATAAACTTTATCTTGGAAATCTGGACGCCAGGCGGGATTGGGGCTACGCCAAGGACTATGTCGACGCGATGTGGCGAATGCTTCAACTGGATAAGCCCGAGGATTTTGTGATCGCCACGGGCGAAAACCATACGGTGAGGGAATTCGCGGAGCTCGCATTTCGCGAAGCGGGTATCGTGCTTCAATGGAAAGGCGGGCATGAAAAGGAGAAAGGGATTGATAAGAGGACCGGAAAGACCCTCATTGAAATAGACCCGCAATATTACCGCCCGGCAGAAGTTGACGTCTTAATCGGTGATCCTTCAAAAGCAAAAAAGAAACTTGGGTGGAATCCCAACAAAACCTCCTTCAAAGAGCTTGTAAGGATCATGGCCAAGCACGATCTACAGTACGCTTGATTTATAGGGTATGTCATCTCCGATAGCTTTAAGCATCATCATCGTCAATTTCGAAACACCCGATTACACGCTCGAGTGCATCCGCTCGATTTTCAAGAACCAGCCTTCCTCGAGTTTCGAAGTGATTTTGATCGACAACGGCTCAGAAGACAGAAGTCTTGATCTGATCCGCTCGGAATTTCCGGAAGTGGTGTGTATAGAAACCGGAAAAAACCTCGGCTTTGCGCGGGCCAACAATCTGGGCATCAACAACGCGCGCGGGGAGTTTGTGCTGCTTCTCAACAGCGACACGAAGATCCTGGATAACAGCCTCGACCGCATGCTCGAGTATTTATTCGCGAATCCCGAAGCGGGCGCGATCGGCCCCCGGCAATTGGACGGGAACGGAAAGCTCCAGCTTTCCTGGGGCGGTTTTCCGACGCTCGTTTCGGAGGTCTTAAGGAAGCTTGTTCATCACCGGCTTTCCATCAACGACCTAAAGATCCGTGATTATCTGGAAGAAAAGTACGCCGGCGCATCGGATGTGGATTGGGTGTCGGGTTCATGCCTGATGGCCAGAAAGAAAACACTTTTGGACGCGGGACTCTTGGACGGCCATTTTTTCATGTATTTTGAGGACATCGATCTGTGCCGCCGCATCAAGGACAACGGATGGAGAATCCACTACAATTCGGACATCACGATCGTCCACTACGGCGGCGTGTCGGCGAAGAAAAATATCCTGAATGTCCTCGTCGAGTACCGGCACAGCCAGATTTATTTCACGCGTAAGTATTACGGCTTGAATGGCGTTTTGGCGCTGAAGGCGATTCTACTCGTGAAATACAGCGTCAATTTTTTGAGGTGGGGAATCACGTTTATGGTGGATAAGCTTTTTAGACAAAAAGCTCAGACAAGCTTCGCCAAGCTTCTCCTTTCCAAAAAAACACTGGAGATGGTCTATAAGCCCGAAAGAGTTGTGCCCGGTCTAGGTTTAGATTGTGGACGCTCTCTATGATCAGCCTGCGATTTCGGATGATCGAATGAGTCCCGTCAGTGATAAATTAATTCCTCAAGTCAAAAATATCCTCGCGGTGGCGAGCGGCAAAGGGGGCGTCGGGAAGTCCACGGTGAGCGCCAACCTGGCGCTGGCGCTGGCGCGGTCAGGATCCAAAATAGGCCTGATGGACGCCGATGTTTATGGGCCGAGCATTCCCACGATCCTGGGCATCACCGAAAAGCCGGCATCCGTGAATAATCGCATTATTCCCGTTGAAAAATACGGCATAAAAGTGATATCCATGGGATTTTTTGTGCCGCAAAACGAGGCCGTGATCTGGCGGGGTCCGATGCTTCATAAAATGGTGCAGGATTTTTTGGGGCTTGTGGAGTGGGGAGAGCTGGACGTT
>Ga0155276_123_pt1 | contig 29676 bp, 30 predicted proteins | sample RifCSPhighO2_02_FD_106244 | JGI IMG/M metagenome (GOLD analysis project Ga0155276, IMG submission 106244) | Omnitrophica bacterium RIFCSPHIGHO2_02_FULL_51_18 | reverse complement strand
TTCGCGCTTACGAAAAAGCCAAAAAAGACGAGCGGGACGCCCCGCCACTTTACCGCATGCGGGGCGAGTGGGAGCACATTCTCGAGGTTGAGTACGCGAGGCTGCTTGCCGCGCTCCGGCGCAGGGATGTCACGGCCTTAAAAGCGTTGCTGCAAAATTTTTGCCGCAACGAATGCAGCCGGGGTTTGTCCATGAGCGCGGCTGTTTTCTGCGCGCGCCGGCGGCCGTTGTACCGGTTTTGCTATGTTCGGGAATTCAACGAAAGTTACAGAGATTGGGCCAAAGTTCGCCTCGAAGAATTTTCTCCGGAAAAATTCTCATTTCCCTATGTGGGCAATCCTATCGGCATGCTGGTGGACGGCTTTCTGGTTTCATTGCCGAGTTTCCGGTGGCGCCATTATGCGATGAAACTGCTTAAGCTGGCCGGCTCCCGCGGAGCCGCCGTCGCCGAGATCGGAGGCGGGTTCGGAGGACTGGCGTACTTCCTTTTGAAGGAGTCGGATGAACGGGTCCGGTATTTTAATTTTGATCTGCCTGAGATGAACGTTGTTAACTCATATTTTCTCATGAAGGCATTCCCGGACGTTCGCTTCGCGTTATACGGAGAGCCGAGAGGGGATTCACGTGTATGCATCCTTCCGCATTTTGATTTTCAGAATTTACCTGTTCGCTCGATGGACGTTATTTTTAATTCAAATAGTTTTTCGGAAATGGACCGCGAGATGGTTGAAGAATATATAAGGCATATTTGCAGAATATCCACCCGCTACTTTATCCATACAAATCATGACGAAGACCGCTATTATGACGCGGCGAAAACAAAGAAACATGTTCAACTCTCCAAATACCGGCTTCCCGAGTCGGAATTCCGTGCGATTTATTTCAAGCAACCTGTTTTTTATCATCCCAAATACTTTGAGTATCTGTTTGAGCGCGTCCCATAATTTTCTACTGACAAACAATGACCATTATTGACTATTAATGACTATTCATGATAGTCTGTTCCGTGGGGGATACTAAAAAACCGTGAAGTATTGCAAAATGTGTGTCCAGCCGGACACACGTCCCAACATCCGCTTTGAAGACGGTATTTGTCCCGCCTGCCGTTTTGCCGAAGCCAATCGGAACGAAGTGGATTTTGACGCCCGATGGCAGGAACTGCAACAAATCGCAGAAATGGCCCGGGCATCCAATGTGTCGGGTTATGACTGCATCATCGGTGTCAGCGGAGGGAAAGACAGCACTCGGCAGGCTCTTATCGCCCGTGACCAACTTGGGCTGAAACCACTTCTGGTTTCCTGCACGTACCCGCCTGAGCAGCAAACGGAGCGGGGAGCCAGAAATCTCGCCAATTTGATTACGTTGGGTTTCGACTGTATCAGCGTCAGCCCGGATCCCAAGCTTTGGAAACTTTTGATGCGTGAATCCTTCCTGCGGTATGGAAACTGGTGTAAATCCACTGAAATGGCGCTTTACGCGAGCGCGCCGATCGTCTCAATCGCTTATCATATTCCTGTTATTTTCCTGGGTGAAAATCCGGCCATCACACTCGGCGAACTCGGCGTGGGAACAACGGGCGTCGCCAATGCGTCGAAGCACTCTAATACGTTGACCGAGGGTCCGCTCACGTGGGGCGTCGAAAACCTGACTCCTCAGCAGCTTTTTTGGTACGACTATCCCTCCGATGAAGACATGGAAGCGGCCGCCATGAAAATTTATTACCTGGGTTATTACGTCCGTGATTTTTCACGATTTGAAAATGCCCGAGTGTCCGTTGAAAACGGCCTTGAAATCCGCCATGAGCCGCCCGAGGAAATCGGGGATTATTACGGGTTTGAAGCGTTGGACGATGATTTCGTTGTCATGAACCAGATGTTGAAGCATATGAAGTTCGGTTTCGGCAAGGTTACCGAGCAAGTTGCCGAGGCGACTCGGTTAGGGATGATGACGCGGGCGAAAGCAGTGGAGCTGGTCCGGAAATTCGACGGCCGTTGCGCGGAACGCTATATCCAAAAATTTTGCGACTATCTTGAGATTACCCTGGAGCAGTTTTGGCAGACCGCGGAACGATTCCGCAATCTGGACATCTGGAAAAAAAACGAACAAGGACAGTGGGAACTTAAGGTCCCGCTGGTTTGAAAATGAAGCGACGCATCGTCATCATCGATTATGAAGTTGGCAACCACCAGTCCGTTATCAATGCGTTGGAGGCGCTGCACTATGATTTTCTTGTTTCTTGCAAGGCAGCCGATATTTTGGCCGCGGATGCCTTCATTCTCCCCGGCGTGGGCGCTTTTCACGAGGCGATGAGAAATCTGAAGAGTCGCGGCCTGATAAGCCTGCTCGGTCATGAAGTCCTCGAGAAGCGGAAGCCGATCTTAGGGATATGCGTCGGCATGCAAGTGCTGGCCGGTTCTTCGACGGAAGATGGTTTTCATCAGGGCTTGGGCTGGATCCCGGGAAAAGTCGTGAAGCTGCAGGAAACAAGGTCGAGAAAAGTGCCTCACGTCGGATGGAGCGACCTTGAGATCGTAAAGCCGGGCCCGTTGTTCCGAGGCATGAGGGAGCGCGCAAACTTTTATTTCGATCATAGTTACAACTTTGAATGCGGCAGGGAATTCGTGGCGGCCAACTGCAGAGACGATTCCATGATCACCGCCGCGGTACAAAAAGATCATATTTTCGGACTTCAGTTTCATCCCGAAAAAAGCCAGATCGCCGGCCTCAAAGTTTTGCGCAATTATTTGCAGTTTGCCCGGGATTACAACGCCCGGCGGGCGGTGCCGGCCGATGTTTAAAAAGCGGATTATCGCCGTCCTGATTTTGAAAGGAGGCCGCATTGTCCAGAGCGTCGGCTTTAGGCGCTATCTGCCCGTGGGCACAATCGAAGTCTGTGCGCAGTCCCTGAACCGGTGGGGCATCGACGAAATCATCCTGCTGGATATCGAAGCGACGAGCCAAGGCCGGAAGCCCGATTTAAACGCGGTCCGCGCTCTTTCCCGAAACTGCTTTGTTCCCATCACCGCCGGAGGAGGAATATCTGATTTAAACGATATTACGCGGGCCATTCACTCGGGAGCGGACAAGATTTGCATCAACCGCGCCGCACTGGATAGACCTGAATTGATCCGCGAAGGCGCCAAAGCGTTTGGCAAGCAATGTCTCGTAGTCGCGATGGACGTTTTTCGGGGCGTGAACGGAAAAACGGAAGTCATGACCGGCAACGGCCGCGCCGGCACGGGCAAAGATCCAGTGCGTTGGGCGAAAGAGGCCGAAGAATGCGGCGCAGGGGAGCTGCTGGTCCAAGCGGTGCATCGCGACGGAGCCAAACAGGGTTATGACGTCGCTCTATTAAAAGAGATCGCTCAGGCTGTTTCGATCCCGGTGATCGGTCTCGGAGGCGCGGGACATCCGGCCCATTTTCTTGAGGCGTTTACGCAAACCGAGATCTGCGCCGCCGCCGCCGGCAATTATTTCCATTTCACGGAGCACAGTCCCGTGGTTACCAAAGCCTATCTGGCGCAGCATGGCGTAAACGTTCGCATGGATACCGAAAACACCTACGCGGAGGCTTCATTCGACGAGCAGGGACGTGTCGCCAAGTATCCGTCCGAATACCTGCAGCGCCTGCGCTTTATTAAGGTTCATGAGGAGAAGCTATGAGGCGCTGCCGGCGCTGCTTGTATCCGGAAAATCACCCGCTGGGGATTACTTTCGATGACGAAGGAATCTGTAGCGGCTGCCGGGTGCACGAGGAAAAAGACCGTCTCGACTGGAATGACCGGGAAAAAAAATTGGTCCGAATTCTTGAATCGTACAGGACAAAGACGGGCCGCGCTCATGATTGCATTATTCCCGTGAGTGGCGCGCGCGATTCATATTTTATCGTGCATACAATCAAAAACCGGTTCAAACTCAATCCGCTGCTTGTTACCTACAACAAACACTACAACACCCGGGTCGGCATCCGGAATCTGGCTTATTTACGGACTCTTTTCGGCTGCGATTGCCTGACGCTGACAGTTTCCCCGCAGATCGTGAAACAAATCACGCGCGCGACGCTCGAAAACATAGGAAGCATGTATTGGCATTGCCTCGCGGGACAAACAGTTTTTCCGGTTCAAATCGCCGTCCGTTTTAAGATCCCTCTTATCATTTGGGGCGTTCATCAGGGATGCGACCAAGTCGGGATGTTTTCCCATATGGACGAGGTCGAGATGACACGCAAATATCGGAAAGATCATGATCTTATGGGTTTCGAAGCCGAGGATCTTCTCCGTCTGCACCCGAACCTAAAGGAAGCGGATTTGAATCCTTATTTTTATCCGCACGACAAGATCCTCGAACGGGTCGGCGTACGGGGAATTTATCTCAGCAACTATATTCGCTGGGATTCCAAGAAGCAGCACGAGGACATGATACGTCTCTATGGTTACGAAGCATCTCCGCAAGAGCGGACATTTGACACCTATAACGATGTCGACTGCTTTCATTACTCCTCTCTGCACGACAGCTTGAAATGGCTGAAATGGGGCTACGGTAAGGTCGTCGATCATGCTTGCCGCGAAATCCGCCTAAAGCGTCTCACACGCGAAGAGGCAATCGGGCTTGTTCAGGCCTTTGCTCGGAATCCTTTTAACGAGGCCAATCTCCGGATCTTTTTGGAATGGATCGGGATGGATCGCGCGGCTTTCTTTTCATTTGTTAACAAATTCCGTCATTCGGCCGCTCCTGATCAAAGCTTCGACGGAGTCGGGAACGTGGATTCAGCCCGGTTGGAAAAAAAAGAGAATTGTCATTTTGTTCTTACTTCTTTGAGAGAGCAGGTTGTCGAGCAAGGCTACACGCTTCTGGCACGCGGCCACGTGGACGAGAGCAAAGAGTCACTGCAGCTAGCCGGAAAGGCACGCTCATGAATTGCGTCTTGGCGTACGGCCTGGAAGGTTTCCAGAGTTACCCGGCGGACATGGTGATCTCGCTATCTCCCGAAGCGTCCTTTGATTTTGAGCGACAGGGGGTCCCGTACCGGCTGATGAGCGACTTTTACCGAGAAACCGACCTGTTTGGGCAGCCTCATAGCAAGGCCTACTTCGATTCGCAGATGGAATTTATGGCCGGGATGGACGCATTATTTCAGCGTCATTCGCGAATCTGCAGGGAATTCGGCATCCCTTTGTTCAGTATCAGTTTTTTGAAGGCCAAGTACGCCATGGATACCGTCAATGTAAACGGATGGATCGCTCAGAGATTCTTTGACGCTAATCCCAACATTAATAGCCTTACCCTGTTGATGGGTCATGGGGCCGCAGGTGAAATATCGCCATCTATTTTTGCTTTTCGTGCTTCGCAAAAAGCGGTTCATGCGGAAGTGCTCAAAGGAATTTGCAAACGCCGTCAAATTCAGTTTAAGATCATCGATGCTGCCGCAAAACAGCCGTCGGATTCCAGCGCCTCTCCATCGCTGCGGAGACAGGCGGAAGAAATGGCCAAAGATTGGCTTAAAATCCCGTATTATTATCTAAGCTATCGAAAATTATTTCAATCCCATGCCGGCTCATCGCAGTCTTTGCTGTTTCTCCACCATGGTGCCTATGAGATCGATCATTTCATCCGACAGGCCGTATCAAATGGGATCCGCGTTTTTGTCAAAGAAGGACACCGCATTGTTTTGGAAAATTCCATACTGCGAACCGCATATGCGGTCGATGGCGAAGAACAATCGGGAGGTCTCCGGGAAGAGCTGATCCGCTGCGCCGAAGAAATACGTCAAGGGGAAGGTTTATGGGTCTCAGAGTTGAACGCTGCCTGTCTTTGGGAAGGTTCCGCGGATGTTTTGCGCCCGCTCTTTGCCCGATATGCTGAAAATGAGGCTTTCCATATTCTCTCGACCGCTCAAGTCTGGAAACGCTGCCTCGTGGAAAATCGGATCGACGCGATCCTCGCAAGAGGAAATACCGACCCTGAGTCTCTTGCAATTTTGATCGCAGCTAAATATTTACATTCAAAAAAAACCATCTGCATCCAGCACGCGCCCTCGGCGCTCGAGGGTGAGGCAATGAGCGTCTATGACAGTGTAGGTTTCGATTATCTTCTTGCTCGGGACCCGGTCACGCACACCTACTTTAAAGGCTGGGGGCGCAATGAATCGCAGCTCGGATGGTCCGGGCACTATTTTAACCATCTCAGGGAAAAATCGCGGAAGCAGGCTGGCCCGAGACCTGTGAAAATTGCGTATCTACCGAAAAAATTTCACGAAGGCGTGCGCTGTCTCAATGAATATTCTTATCCGTTCACTTGGTATTATGAGTGGCAAAAGAGGATCATGGATCTTTTCGCCTCGCTTAAATCGCACACCTTTGTTTATAAGCACGTTTCCGTGCAGGATTGGGCGGCGCGATCCATTCTTCGCTATCTCCAGACGCTGAATGCCAGCAACATCGAGATCGTGGAAGATCCATTCTCGAAAATTCTGGATCAGTTTGACCGTGTCATCACTGATTTCCCCTCAGGCGCATTTTTTGAATCCCTGGCATGCCGAAAATCCGTCTTGTGTGTCCATTCGCGGTATTTTGAAATCAATCCCGAAGCGACGCGTTTGTTCGGGCAATGCCTGGCGCCTTTTGATACGATCGAAGAGTCTTTGGCGGCTATCGAAACATTCGTGGGCTCCGATCCCGACCGCTATCGGGCAGAGCTGCCGCTGAAGGAGATGGGGCTTGGGCAACTACTTTCGAAAGCGATGCTTGCGCCGAAGCAATCCCTGGCGGGTGTTTTCTGATGAAAAAAGTAACTTTGAAAACAAAACGGCTGGTTCTCAAACCCCTTACGGCGCGGTACCTTGACGGGCCTTACGTTAAATGGTTCAACGATCGTGAGGTATGCGCCGCAAACTCGCACGGCGACAAGCGGTATACCCGGGAAGATGCGTGGCAATACATCGAGAAAGTAATCAAAGATCCAGGCTACTTTGTCCGCGCGATTGAAACGCCCGAGGGCGTGCACATCGGCAACATCGCGCTTCAGCGGATCGACCGCCGTTCAAAAAATGCGGAATTTGCGATCCTGATCGGAGATAAAAAATTCTGGGGCCGCGGCTACGGCGAGGAAGCGGCCCGACTGATCCTGGATTACGGCTTCAAGTTCTTGGGCCTCGAGCGGATAGGGGCGGGGACATTTTCAACGAACCTAGGGATGCGGAAACTTGCCAAAAAACTGGGAATGAGACGCGAAGGGCTTAGACGCAGAGCTTTTTTGAAGAACGGTAAATTCGTCGATATTATGGAATTCGGTCTGCTAAAAAAGGAGTTCAAGTCCAATGGAAATTAAAGAGAATGAAGTTTATACTCATGAAGAAGCTCAGATCTTGCTTAAGCTTTCAGCAAGCACCGTGACCCGCATGATCAAGAAGGGTTTGATCCGGTCGGCCAAGGTTGGTAAACAGTACCGGATCATGGGCAAAGAACTGCTTCGGGTGTTGTCTCCGGCATTGGAAGATAAGGTCGGCAAGGTTTATAACAAAGCCCGCCAATGGGCGCATAAGGACGGTGATTAATGCTGAAGGACACATGGCGCATTTGGGACAACGATTTAAAGTATGGGGACCTGCTTTTCCGGAGGGCTACCGGGGAGGCTGAGGAGATGGAGTCCTCGAAATCGTTATGCGAAGCGCTGAAGCCGATTTATCGGCCGGGCATGAAAGTGCTGGATGTGGGTTGCGGGGCGGGGCATTATCTTTTGAGCCTCCGCAAGAGGCTTGATCCAAAAATCTCGTATACGGGTCTCGACGCGACTGCTTATTACGTCAGTCTTGCGCAGAAAGCTTTTCCGGGGGTCGGGTTCGTTCAAGGTGATATCTTAAAATTGCCCTTTTGGGACGGTGCCTTCGATCTTGTGATTTGCAACAACGTGATCCTTCATTTGCCGCCTCCTCCGACAAAGGCGTTTTCGGAGCTCATACGCGTTTCCAAAAAGCATACGGTCATCCGTACCATGTTTGGTGTGCGTAACTACATTATCCGGGAAGTTGGAATCGCCGAAGAGCTCCCGGGCCTACCGGAAAACGAAGCCGATCTGATCGGTCCCGACGGGGAACCTGCCATGTTCAATTATTTCAACCTTTATTCCGAAAGATACGTGCGAAGCGTGGTCGCGCGATTGTCGCCGGAGTCCCGGGTCCGGATCGAATCCGACACACGGTTCCAGTCGTTTGACAACCGGAAGGAAGGCGGCGTGTCCGGCACCGTCGTCATCAATGGGCAGCAAATCGCGGGAAATGTGATTGTAGACAGTCGCTTTATTTTTATTGCCAAATGAATAAACACGGTTTGACGAAAAGAAAAATTTTGGTCACGGGCGCGGATGGATTCATCGGATCCCATCTCACGGAGGCGCTTGTGCGGCAGGGTCATTCCGTCCGCGCGTTCGTGTATTACAATTCTTTCAATTCCTGGGGATGGCTCGATCAATCGCCGCCGGAAGTCAAAAAAAAGCTCGATATTTTTTCGGGTGACGTCCGCGATCCTCACGGGGTGTGGAAGGCGATGCAGGGATGCGACACGGTGTTTCATTTGGCGGCGCTGATCGGGATCCCTTACTCGTACCACTCACCGGACACGTACATTGATACCAACGTCAAAGGAACGCTGAACGTCGTGCAGGCGGCGAAAGAGCTTCGCGTCCAAAAGGTAGTGCACACGTCGACAAGCGAAGTTTACGGCTCGGCGCAGCGCGTGCCCATCGATGAAACGCACCCATTGAGCGGCCAATCGCCGTATTCGGCGTCGAAGATCGGCGCAGACCAGATCGCGCTGTCCTTTCATCTGTCGTTCGGAACGCCGGTCGCGATCGCTCGTCCTTTTAATACCTATGGCCCGAGGCAATCAGCGCGCGCCGTGATCCCGGCGATAATCACTCAGCTGGCTTCGGGCACTAAAAAGATCAAGCTCGGCGATGTGACGCCCACGCGCGATTTCAGCTTTGTCCAGGATACCGTGAACGGTCTTATTGCGATCGCCGGATCAAAAAAGACGGTTGGCGAAGTCGTGAATCTCGGAAGCGGATTCGAGATCTCGATCGAGGATACGGCCAAAAGCATTGCGAAGATCATGGGAAGGAAATTGAGCGTTGAATCCAGCCGTGAAAGGCAGAGGCCCGAAAAGAGCGAAGTGAGGCGGTTATGGGCGGACAATCAAAAAGCCAGGCGGCTTACTGGTTGGGAGCCAGAGTATGCAGGAATGCAAGGGTTTGAACGGGGTTTAAAGGAAACGGTCGCATGGTTTTCGAGAAATGAAAATCTTGCCCGTTACAAGGCAGACCGATGGAACATGTAGCGGACACGTTCGATTTGGCGGAAGTTTCGTCCGCGATCCGCGGTTGCCTACCGAAAGACCGCGCGTCGTTCGAGTTGCACGAGCCTTGGTTCAACGGCAACGAAAAACGGTATGTCGACGAGTGTATCGAAACGGGGTGGGTGTCTTCGCTCGGAAAATTCGTCGATACCCTGGAAAGAAAGCTCGAAGAATTTACGGGCGTCCAAAAAGCCTTTGCGCTCGTGAACGGCACGTCGGCGCTGCACATGGCGCTGAAGATGACAGACGTCGATTTCAACGACGAAGTGCTCGTGCCGGACCTGACGTTTGTGGCGACGGCCAATGCAGTGAGTTACTGTGGCGCGATCCCGCATTTCGTGGACAGCGAGACCAGAACGCTCGGCATGGATGCCGCGAAGCTGGAGGGCTGGCTCGCAGAAATATCGCAAATGAAGAACGGCGCTTGTTTCAACAAAAAAACGGGCCGCCGCATCCAGGCGATGGTGCCGATGCATACGTTCGGACATCCCGTGGATATGGATGCGCTCGCGATCGTCGGCCGCAAATACAACATCGCACTTATCGAGGATGCGGCACAATCGCTCGGCTCGTTCTATAAAGGAAAGCACACGGGCCATGGCGGTCGTTTGGCCATTTTAAGTTTCAACGGCAATAAGATCTGCTCGACCGGCGGCGGCGGCGCGATCCTCACTAATGACGCGTCGCTCGGTCAATTGACGAAACACATCGCGACGACTGCAAAATTACCGCACCCCTGGGCGTTCGAACACGACCACATCGGCTATAACTACCGCATGCCGAACATCAACGCGGCCCTCGGCGTCGCGCAGCTGGAGCAGCTGCCGGATTTCCTGAAAAGAAAAAGAGCTTTGGCGATGCGCTACCGCGAAGCGTTCTCGAAAGTGTCGGGTGTGCGTTTTTTTGAGGAACCGGATTTCGCGAAGAGCAATTATTGGCTCAATGTGATCCTGTTGGACGAGGAGGCGAAGGAAAAACGCGACGATCTTTTGAATTTCCTGGTTTCTCAGGGCATCAAGGCGCGCCCGGCCTGGAAGCTTATGCATAAACTTGCGATGTATCAAGACTGTCCGCGCATGGACGTTTCTGTCGCGGAAAACCTAGAGGCACGGCTGGTGAACATTCCCAGCAGCGCGTTTTTGGGAGACGAGTCATGAAGCCAGTCATTGTGCTTGGGGCAGGCGGACATGCCAGAGTCCTGATCGACGCGCTGAGATTGCGTTCAGTCAAAATACTCGGGGTTGCCGATCCGGCGGCGGATAAAGCCAGTCTAAAAAAAATGGGTCTGAAGGTCGTGGGCGGCGATGACGGCGTTTTAAAATATCCGCCTTCAAAAATTCAGCTGGTGAACGGGGTCGGGTCCGTGCGGGTCAGCGGCAAGCGTGCGGCGATTTTCAGCCGGTTCAAGAAAAAAGGATATGTGTTCGCGACGGTCGTCCATCCGACAGCAATTGTCGCCTCTGGCGTCGAATTGGGCGAAGGGGCCCAGATCATGGCGGGCGTTATCCTGCAAACGGGTGTTAAAATCGGTAAAAATACTATTGTCAATACGCGCGTTTCGGTGGACCACGATTGCGTGATTGGCGCGCACGCGCACCTGGCACCGGGCGTCGTTCTTTCCGGGGATGTCCGTGTCGGCGATGGCTCGCATCTTGGCACCGGCGCCGTCGTGACGCAGGGAGCGGACATCGGAGCTGGCACTTTCGTTCGCGCTAATTCGCTGGTTCATGCATGAAGACGGCCGTGCTGACTGTGATCTATCCCAAGGCGCGGCCGTATTTAAACGACCTTTTGGGTTCGCTACAAAACCAGACAGATCGCGATTTCACGTTCGTGGTCGTGAATGACGGCCTGGCAGGGCTGGAAAAAAAGTTAAAAAAAACCGGAAGCCCATTTAAGATGTTAGCCGATACTGGAACGCCGGCCCATTTGAGGAAGATCGGGATCCGCTGGGCGTGCCGCATGGGTTTCGACGCGATCATTTTTTTGGATGCGGATGACCGGATGGATTCCAGGCGCGTTGAGACGGTAAAAAAAATGCTGAGCAAGCACGCTGTCGTTTTTAACGACCTAGTGCTTTTTGGCAGAGCTTTTAAAAGACCGACGCCGCTTTTGAGCCGCCGGTTCAAAGAGGGTGGACGGGTGCGGGCGCAGGATCTCCTGACCATGAATTGCTTGGGGTTAAGCAACACCTCGGTTCGGACGGACGTGACAGGTGAATCCGCCCGCTTGGTGCCCGATTCGATCCGCGCATTCGATTGGGCTTTTTTCACGCGTATTTTACTGAAAGGCCGCGAGGCCGTTTTTACCCGGAAGACACGGACGTATTACCGGCAACACGCCGCTAATACGGCGCCGTTTGCGCCCGGGGAAAAAGACATTCTTGCGGCTGTGCGCATCAAGGCTGATCATTACAAGGCTCTCAAAAGCGAGGGCCAAAAATACGGCGAGCTGGCAAAGACATTCTCAAAACTGGCCGCTCGCCTGAGCCGGGACCGCAGTTTCAAAAAAACCTACTGCAGCGCCGTGCGAAACGCGCGCGGGCGATACCCTCTGTGGTGGGAAATGATCAAAGACGAAAAGGAGCTGGGATTATGAACATCGGCAAACGGGAGATCGCTAATTTTAAAAAGCCTTATATCATCGCCGAGCTCGGAGCCAATCACAACGGCGACATGGCCATCGCGCACAAGCTCATCGACGCCGCGAAGCAGGCTGGCTGTGACTGCGTCAAATTCCAGTCCTGGAGCAAAGAATCGCTGTTTTCGAAAAAAATCTATTCGGTAGGAGCTGACAATCTAAAGACGAAAAAAGCGGGCGCCGAGCCCAGCCTCAAGGAGCTTCTGGACAAATACAGCATTTCGAAGGATTCGCTGAGAGAAATGGCAGCGTATTGCTCAAAGGCCGGCATCGACTTTTCGAGCTCCGCTTTTTGCGAGGAGGAAGTTGATTTCCTGTGCGACGAGCTGAAGGTGCCTTTCGTGAAGGTGGCCTCGATGGACGTCAATTACCACTCCTTTCTCGACTATATGGGTAAAAAGGGCCGGCCGATTGTTTTGTCGACGGGGCTGAGCACGATGGCGGAGATCGAGAGCGCCGTCAAGGTGATCGAAGGGACGGGGAACCGCAATATCGCGATCCTGCATTGCGTCTCGATCTATCCATTATCCGATAAACTGGTCAACCTGAATAATCTGGACGCGCTTCGCGACCGGTTTCCCCGGTATCCGATCGGTTTTTCCGATCACACGCTGGGCGTCGCCGTCGCTCTTGGGGCCGTCGCCAAAGGAAGCAGCATCATTGAAAAACATTTCACTTTAGACCGGCAAATGGAAGGCTGGGACCATGCGGTGTCAGCGACGCCGGGCGAAATGAAAGCCATCGTGGAAGGTTCGCGCCGGATCGCTCAAGCGCTTGGTTCGTACGAGCGCGTTGTTTCCGAAACGGAGAAAGCCAACATCTCCAATTACCGGCGCAGCCTCGTGGCCGCGCGTCGCATCGAGAGCGGGCAGAAGATCCGCCGAGAAGATCTGACAGCCAAGCGTCCTGGCAGCGGCATTCCGGCCGATCAGCTCGCGTCAATTATCGGGAAAAGCGCCAAACGGACGATCGAAGCGGACGAACTTCTCATGAAAGGCGATTTCTGATGCATGACCTCAACGGCATTTTGATCAATCCATCGACGCCTATTCTCAGAGCGGTGCAAATTATCGATGCGAGTCCTGTCAAGATTGCGCTTGCGGTCGACGCCAAACAGCAGCTTCGCGGCACCATTACCGACGGGGATGTTCGTCGCGGCCTGCTGAGGGGCATTTCGCTTAAAGAACCCGTTTCCCGCATCATGAACCGGAAACCGCGGTTTGCCACGTTTGGCGAGGACAGCGTCGCGCTGGCCCGTAAGATGCAAAAAGAGCTGATCAGCCAAATGCCTATTTTTGATGCGCGCGGCCGCCTTGTCGGCATTGAGATCCTTGAAGATTTCCTGAAACCGAAGATCTACGACAATAGCGTGCTGATCATGGCGGGAGGGTTGGGAAACCGTTTGCGCCCGCTGACGGACCACACGCCAAAGCCGCTGCTCAACGTCGGCAAGAAACCGATCCTCGAAACGATCCTGGAGAATTTCGTGAACGCCGGATTTAGAAAGTTCTTTTTTTCGGTCTATTACAAAAACCAGATGTTCCAAGAGCATTTCGGTGACGGCGCGAAGTGGCAGGTCGAGATCCGTTATCTTAAAGAGGCTGAAAAATTGGGGACGGCGGGAGCGCTGCGGTTGTTGCCGAAAATGAAAAAACCGATCATCGTGATGAATGGTGACCTGCTCACAAAAGTCGATTTCGGCCATATGCTGTCGTTCCATCAGGAGAACGTCGCCCACGCGACAATGTGCGTGCGTGAGTATGATTTTCAAGTCCCTTTCGGCGTTGTCGACATCAACCGTCATCATATCCGGCGCATCGAAGAAAAACCCGTGCACCGGTTTTTCGTCAACGCAGGAATTTACGTGTTCGAGCCGGGCGTCATGAAGAATGTGCCGCGAAACACCTCTTACGACATGCCGCGTCTGTTCGATAAATTGCTGAAGAAAAAAGCGAACGTATGCGCATTCCCGATCCGTGAGTACTGGACGGACATCGGCCGCCTCAACGACTTGGAGCGGGCCAACATGGATTTTTCAAAGGTGTTCTGCCCATGAAGCGCCGTTGCGTCGCCACGATCGAAGCGCGTATGACCTCAAGCCGTCTGCCGGGAAAAATTTTAATGCCGCTTGCGGGCAAACCCTCTCTGGAGCGAATGGTCGAACGCATCCGTCTTTCGAAACAGGTGGATGAAGTGGTCGTCGCGACTACGGTCAATCCGAAAGATGATTCGGTGGAGGCTTGGGCCAAGAAAGCGGGCGTCGCATTTTTCAGGGGCAGTGAGGACGATGTGCTGCTGCGCGTGCTGGAAGCAGCCAAGGCATTCCGCGCGGACGTTATTGTAGAACTGTGTGGCGACTGCCCCTTAATCGACCCCACCATTATCGACGAAGTGCTCGGCTACTATCTCGCGCATGATTATGACTATGTCAGCAACAGCAGTCTCGGGCGCAGCTATCCGCTGGGTTTTGACGTGAAGATCTTTTCCACGAAGGTCCTCGAGGAAGTCAATGGCTTGACGCAGGATCAGGACGATCACGAGCATGTTTCGCTCTATATTTATGAGCATCCGGAACGGTACAAACTGGCCAATCTGACGGCGCCGCCGGAACTTCATTGTCCGAATCAGCGATTGTGCGTCGATACTCTTGAAGATTTTAAAGTGGTCAGATCCGTTTATAATGCGCTTTATGAATCCAACCCGCGTTTTTCGGCGCCAGATATTCTCCGTTATTTGCAGGCGCACCCCGAGATCGCGGGTCTTAACGCACAGGTCCAACAACGGTCGGCAAGAAACCAGAACTCATGAAGTCAACTCATTACAAAGCGGCGATCGTCGGATGCGGGCGCATCGCAAGCATGTTCGCGCAGGACAAAAGACGCCGCGGCGTCGTGACCCATGCCCAGGCCTATCAGCGGCATCCTCGGACGGTTCTTGTGGCCGCCTGTGATCTGGATGCTCAGCGATTGAGCGCTTTCGGCGAGCAGTGGAAGGTCAAGTCGCTTTACACGGATTTCGAAACGATGCTCCGCAAAGAACGGCCCGATCTTTTGAGCGTATGCACGTGGAACACGACTCATTTAGCTTTGGTGGAGATCGCCGCGCGCATGGGGGTCAAGGGCATATTATGCGAAAAGCCTTTGGCCGATTCGATGGAAAGCGCCTCCCACATGGTGCGCATCTGCCGGGATAGAAAAATACCGCTTTTGGTCAATTATTCGAGGCGTTACAACGCTCTGCATCAGAAAATCAAACAAATGATCGATCGCGGCGAGCTGGGCGAGATCCAGTCCGTATCGGCTTATTACGTGGCCGGCGTCGCGAATACCGGCACGCACTTATTTGATTTATTGGATTTCTTTTTCGGCCCGGTCGCCTGGGTCTCGGCGCATCCGGACAAAATTTTGGGAGACAAGGATCCGTCAGTGGATGCGTATCTTTTTTTCAAAAAAGGTTTCGGGGCGGCCTTGACGGCGCTGGATGTCCGGCATTACATGCAATTCGAGATAGACATCTATGGGAGCAAAGGGCGACTGCGTCTTTCGGACACGGGCCTTCGGGCTGAGCGATGGAAGGTCGTGCCACACTCCGTTTTTTCGGAATATAAAACCCTGGGGGCTTCAAAAGGGCTTTCAACGGATTTTTCAAAGAATCTTCTGAATGCGGTGGACAACCTCATCCAAGTCTGCGAGGGCCAAGTGGCGCCTTTATGCAGCGGCGAAGAGGCGCTTAAAAGCCTGGAAGTCGCGCTTGCTCTTTACGAGTCTCTAAGAAAAAAAACGCGGGTCGACATCCCGTTTAAAAACAAAAAATTAACATTGGAGTCCAAATGAAATCACCCTTGGCGCTGTACGGCGGAAAAAAAATCCGTTCCAAACCATTTGCCCCGCATCCTGTCATGGGCCCTGAAGAAAAAAAACAGGTTCTGTCGGTGCTTAAAACGGGCAAGCTTTCCGGGTTTCTGGCGTCGCCCGGCGATTCGTTCCTCGGCGGCCCCAAAGTCAAAGAGCTGGAGGCGGCGTTCAGGACCTATTTCAAGGTCGAACATGCGGTGGCCATGAATTCGGCGACCGCGAATCTGCACGGGGCGCTCGCGGCGCTCGGGGTCGGTCCCGGCGATGAAGTGCTGGTACCGCCATACACGATGTGCGCCAGCGCCTCGGCGATCCTTATGTGCGGCGCGATCCCCGTGTTTGTGGATATCGAACCCGATACATTTTGCATGGACCCGAAAAAAATCGAGGCCAGGGTCAGCCCTCAGACAAAAGCCGTTGTCGTTGTGCACCTCTACGGCCAGCCGGCCGACATGGATCCGATCATGGCGATCGCGAAAAAACACAAGCTGAAGGTCGTGGAGGATTGCGCGCAATCACCCAAGGCCAAATATAAAGGCCGTTATGCCGGAACGATCGGCGACATCGGCGTATTCAGCCTCAATCAGAACAAGACCATCACGACCGGGGAGGGCGGCGTCGCCGTCACGCGGGATGCCCGGCTGGCCCTGCGCATGCAATTGATCCGGAATCACGGCGAAGTTGTCGTCGATCATCTCCCGGATGCCAAAGGATTGCCGTGTCTGGGCTGGAATTACCGCATGACGGAACTCGAAGCCTCCGTCGGCATCGCCCAGTTCCGGAAACTGGATAAACTCACGGCCCATCGCGTAAAACTGGCCGGGTACCTGGGCAAGAAATTGGCGGCAGCCGAGGGCTTGACGATGCCCGTCACGCGGCAAGGCTGCACGCATGTCTATTTCGTTTATCCGGTCCGTTATGACCGGCAAAAGACGGGGATCCCTTCGCGTTTATTCGTCAAGGCATTGGGAGCCGAGGGTGTGACGTTCGGAGCGGGTTACGTGAGGCCGATCTACCTCGATTCCATTTATCAAAACCGCCGGATCTACGATAATTCGCATTTTCCGTTCGACCGGGTATCCGCCAAAAACCGGGACAATTACCAAAAAGGAAGCTGTCCCGTGACGGAAAGGCTGCACAACGAGGGCTTGATCTTGACGGGCCTTTGTCGTTATCCGCTGACGACGCGCGATATGGACGACGTGGCTCGGGCGGTTTTCAAAGTCCTTAAGAACGGAGAAAAACTCTTAAGTGACGGACGTTAAAAAAAAGATCACGAATGATTTTCTCGTTTACACGAGCGCGACCTACGTCACGCAGGCGCTGGGCATCGTCACCAGCTTTGCCATGCGCTTTTTTTTGGAACCGTCGCTCATGGGCGTCTGGAGCCTGCTGGATTTGATCCTGAATTACGGGCTTTATTCCAATCTGGGCGTCACGACGGCGCTCTACACGGAAATGCCTTACCATTTGGGTAAAAAGGATTTTTATAAAGCCGGCCAGATACGCGATGCCATTTTTTCGTTCGTACTTTTGGGGGCCGTGGCGACGGGGGCCTTGTTCCTCTTATGGGCCGTTTTTTCCGGGAGTTCCGTTTCGCCGCAGCTTCGGATCGGCATTGCCGCGGTGGCGCTGATCTTGGTCGCGACGAGCATTTACAATTTTTATGTCGCTTGGATGTGGGCTACAAAAAAATTCCGCGTGCTCAGCGCAGGCATCGTGATCAACGCAACGCTCTACCTTTTACTAATCTTTGTTTTGGTTTCCCGTTTTAAATTATACGGGCTGTTGGCGTCGGTCTTTTTGTCCATTTCGGGGGCGGCCGTCTACCTGGGCTTGCAGTCGAAAACAGGGCGCATGCATTTCACTCTGGAGCGAGCGGTGTTGTGGGATCTGCTGAAGGTCAGCGCACCTCTGGTGACCGTGGGTTTTGTATACGCTTTGTTCATGAGCCTAGACCGGCTGATCATCACGCGATTTTTGGGCCTCACGGCGCTCGGGCATTACAGCATCGCATTGCTTGTGGTTTCTTATGCCAATATCGTTTCCAAACTCTTGGCTACCGTCGTTTTCCCGAATATGCAGGAGCAGTACGGCGAATCGGGCTCTAAAACCGAGATAAGCCGCTTTGTTACGAAACCTGCGATGCTTTTGGCGTATGGATCGCCGTTGTTGCTGGGAGCCGCGTATTTGATCGTGCCGCACATGGTCCATTGGATTTTACCCAAGTACGAGCCTGGACTCGAAAGTATGCGAATATTTCTTTTGGGCACTTTTTTTATTTCGCTGTGTCAGCCGATCCAAACGTATTTGACAACCGTTTATAAACGCTGGCAGGCGCTGCCCCTCATCACTTTCGGCGCCGCCGTGGCGAGTCTATCTTCGGTGGTCCTGATCCGGAATGGATGGGGCCTGAACGGCGTCGCGATAGGCATGAGTTTCGGCTTTTTTGCCTACTTTACAGCGCTTCTTTTTTACGTATTCGGTCATTTTTATTCGAAGCGGCAGGCGCTTTTCTTTTACGGGGAGACGCTTTTTTGTTTTGTTTACTACGTGGCGGTTGTTTTCAGCGTGGGCTTTTTCGTGCGCCCGGCTGAAAATGAGTTCATGAATGCTGCCGCGCAGCTTTTGGTTTTTGGGCTTTGTTGCACGCCGCTTCTTTGGAGAGCCAACAAAAAAACGGGGGCGTTCTCGATGGTCTGGGCCGCCGCCAGAGGAGCCGCATGAAAAAAAAGTCCGGGCATGCCGCTGTGCTGATCGATGCAAGGCCGTGTTTTGGCGCGGCTGTCGCGGCGCTATTGCCGCTGAACGGCGCCGCTTTGTTGGAGCGCCATCTCCGGCTGGCCCGGAATTTGGGCGCCAAAGAGATCGTGATCCTCGAAGAGCACGGGACGGTTTCAAAAGCGATGCCTGAATTGGCTCAGAGCGGAGTCCGATTTTGCCTCACGGAACCGGCGGGCGAATTTCTTCTCCTCAGCACGAAGTATCTTTATAAAGAAAAATCAGCCAAGATCATCTGGACGCTGCGCGGCGCCGATGATTTAAAGAATGCTCAGGGAGAGATCGAGCGGGCGGAATTTTTTACGATTTCTAAGCACACATTGCGGCCGATGGGTAAACTTTTCGCCCACTGGCTGTACGCGCATACACCGGTGACCGCCAATCACCTGACCTTATCGCGCATCGCGGTGGGATTGGCAGGCGCTTACTATTTTTTTCAAGGAACGTTCGCTGGCAATGTGATCGCGGGCGCCTGCGTCTTGTTTTCCTGGTTCTTCGATCTAACGGACGGGCAATTGGCGCGCTTGAGGGGAGAGGTATCCAAGTTCGGCGCTTATCTGGACTCGGTGGGCGATGGCGTCGTCGACAATTTTTATTACATGGCGATCGCGGCGGCGCTGTACCGCCAGACTTCCTCCGAGGCGTATCTTATCCTAGGCGCGGGCTTTATGTTCGGCAAGTATGTTTTTGTGAATTCAACGCTTTTGGCGCCGATGGTCCTTGAAAAACAAAAAGCCGCCATGGGGTCCGTCAAGCCGCCGGTCTTGTCGCCGCTTCGGGCGTTCATCAAGGCCGTGATATCCAAATCGGATGAAACGGATATCCGCATTCATCTTTTAGCGTTGTTGGCGGTCATGAACGCGCCGGTGGCCGCGCTGGTGTTCCATGTCGTTTACTTCAATGCGCGGTGGCTGATGAATCTGGCCAACGCATTTTATAAATATGAACTTAAAAAGGAGACGACATGACGCAGGATGTTCATGCCATGAATGAAAAAGAGTTTTGGGCTATGCGCGCCAAGAAATACAACAACCTTGAATGGGCCAACAAAGGCGATTATCTTCACGAGTTTTTGAACCTAGGCGATTTCCATGAGAATGATGTGGTGCTGGACCTCGGAACGGGGACGGGCATCATCGCGCATACCGTGGCCCCGTTCGTCAAGAGGGTTGTGGGCGTCGATATCTCCGAAACGATGCTTCAGCGTGCGCACAATCCGGCCTTTACGAACATCCAATGGATGCCGATGGATGCGCACGAGCTGAAATTTCCCGACGCGTCCTTCGACAAAGTCACGGCCCGCATGGTATTTCATCACATCATCGAGCATACGGAGAAGGCGATGCGCGAATGCAGCCGGGTGCTCAAAAAAGGCGGCCGGATGGTGTTTTCGGAGGGCGTTCCGCCGACGCGGCATGTCGTGCCGTTCTACACTGAAATGTTCAAACTGAAAGAAGACCGTATCACGTTCATGGATGAGGACCTGGAGAACTTGATGAAGCAGGCGGGTTTCGTGAATATCCAGAAAAAGATCTATTGGGCGCGCCGGTCCAGCATCAAGAACTGGCTTTCAAACAGCGGAATCCCTCAGGTAAACCAAGACCAGATTTTTCAAATGCATGTGGACCTTGATGCGCAGGGAAAGAAGGATTACAACATGGCCCTCGAAAACGACGATTGTTTGATCGACATGAAATTCGTGATCTTGATCGGAGAAAAATAAGCCAATGAGCATCGAAATACTTTGCACGCTCGGTCCGTCCTCGATGAACGACCGGACGATCGCCAGGCTGGAGGAAATGGGCGTCGCTTTGTTCCGTATAAATCTTTCCCATACCAAGCTGAGCGATCTCGAGGGGATCCTTGATTATCTAAAAAAGCGGACGGCGGTTCCTGTTTGCCTGGATACGGAAGGCGCCCAAATACGCACCGACGAATTGGTCACCAAGCAGATCTTGGCGCGGGAGCATTCGGTCATTCATGCGCACCGCCAGCCTGTGCCTGGGGATGCCATGAACCTTAATTTTTATCCCATCGATATCGTCGACCGATTGGAAGTAGGCGATTTTATCAGCATCGATTTCAACGCCGTGTTGGTGCAGATCATTTCCAAAAATAGGGACCAGGTTGCGATGCGGGTCCTCAACGGAGGCCCGATCGGCCAGAATAAAGCCGTCACCGTTGAAAGGGAGATCGCGCTTCCGGTCCTAACAGGGAAAGACCAATCCGCGATCCGGATCGGCATGGAGAAGGGCATTCGCCATGTCGCGCTTTCGTTCGCGAACGCCGCTTCCGACGTCGACCTCGTGCGCTCGTTGTGCGCCAAAGGCACTTTTCTGATATCCAAAATCGAGTGCCGAAACGGCCTGCTGAATTTGGACGGGATCGCGGCCAAATCGGACGCGCTTTTAATCGACCGCGGTGACCTCTCGCGCCAAGAACCGCTGGAGCGCATCCCTTTACTGCAAAAAATGATCATCAGCCGGGCCAAAAAAATCTCTAGGAAGGTCTACGTTGCGACCAACCTTCTGGAATCCATGATCGTCGATTCCAGGCCGACACGCGCGGAAGTGAACGACGTGTACAACACGCTGTCCGACGGCGCTGACGGACTCGTCCTGGCGGCGGAAACGGCGATCGGCGCGGACCCGATCCGATGCGTCCAAATGGTCGTGAAGTTGATCCGGCAATTCGAATCGCCCAAGACGGTCTTCGAACATGGTTATCAAGAGATTGAAGCGGGGAATCTTTTGGTAGAGCCTCATGGTGGAAAACTGGTGCAGCGGGAGGCTTTGACCGGCAAGCCCCTGGATTTAAAGGGAGCAAAACGCCTAGCCGTGCCTGATTCGGTCTTGATGGATTGTGAGCAGATCGCGACGGGAACCTATTCGCCAATCACGGGTTTTATGGATTCAGCCGCGCTGGATAGTGTGCTCGCGGATAACCGGCTGCCAAGCGGGGTTGCGTGGACCATGCCGATCCTTTGTCAGCTTCCGGCAGAGAAAGCGGATAAGATCGGCCGCGAAAGCCTGGTTTTGACGGACCGTGCAGGTATCGAATATGCGTTATTGAATGTTTCTCAGGTTTACCGGCGTGACTTACCGGCACTCGCCGAAAAATGGTTCGGGACCAATTCTAATACTCATCCCGGCGTCGCCGCGCTGTATGAGCGGGGAGACCGTTTTGTCGCGGGGGAGGTCACGCTCTTGAAGCGTTTGCCGTCGCTTTATGCGCATTATCAGTTGGCGCCGTCCCAAAGCCGTTTTATCTTCGCCCATAAAGGCTGGAGCAAGGTTGTCGGTTTCCATACGCGCAATGTTGCTCACCGCATTCATGAGCATATTCAAAAATTGGCGCTAGACAGAACCAACGCGGACGGTCTCTACATCAGTCCGCTCATCGGCCCCATGAAAAAGGGGGATTTTTTGCCGGACCCCATTTTGAAAAGTTATCAAACGATGATCGATTTTGGCCTTTATCCGGCCTCGCGCGTCGTGCTCGGATGTTTCGCCACTTATCCGAGGTTCTGCGGCCCCCGCGAAGCGGTTTTCACCGCTTTATGCCGGAAAAATATGGGATGTAGTCATTTTATCGTCGGCCGGAATCATTCGGGCGTCGGAGATTTTTATCAGGATGCGGAATACCGGCGGTTGTTCGCCTCGCTCGGCGACATCGGCATTCAGCCGGTTTTTTTTGAAGAGATCGGATACAACCCCGCGAAGCAATCCTACGACACGCTGGAGGGAGACGCCGTTTTACACGCGATCAGCGGAACGCAGATGCGTCAGGCGCTGCGCGAGAATAAGCCTCTGCCGCCCTGGTTCATGCGCGAGGTCGTGCAGGACATGTTGAGAGCCGATCTGTCGGCCAATCGAGCGGTCTTCTACGAATGAAAAGGGCGTCTGTTTTTTGGTTCACCGGCCTTTCAGGATCGGGCAAAACGACTGTGGCCGAAGGCGTGCGGCGGATCTTAGAAGCCGCCGGGATCGTGACGCTTGTCCTCGACGGTGATGAAATTCGCAACCGGCTGCACCGCAATTTGGGCTTTACGCGCGAGGAAATTATGCTGAACAACCGGCTGGTGGCCGGTTTATGCGAAAGCTCGCGCGATGCCTATGACGTGATCCTGGTACCCATTATTTCTCCGTACGAAGAGTGCCGGCGGCTGGCAAGGGAGCGATTGGGAAAAGGATTCTACGAGGTCTATTTTGATGCGGATCTGGCTTGCGTCATGCAACGCGACGTGAAGGGTCTCTACGCCAAAGCCAAAAGGAACGAATTGAATAATTTGATCGGATATGCCCCGACAAATCCTTATGAGGTCCCGGCGGCGCCGGATTGGACCGTTTGCTCAAAGACGGAAAAAGCCCAGGAATCGACCCGGGCGCTGTCTGTATTTATTTTGGCTGAATTAAGCGGGAAAAAAGTTTCACTATGAAAATGTACGATCTTTTCAATGGGGATGCCGACGGAATTTGTGCCTTGCATCAGCTTCGCCTGCAGAAACCGGCAGAGTCGGTGCTGGTCACGGGTTTAAAGCGCGATATCAGCTTGTGCTCGAAGATCAGCCCCGAAAAAGGCGATGTCGTAACCGCGATGGACATCGCCTTGGAAGCCAACGCAGGCCAGGTAGACCGATTCTTAAGAAGCGGTGTCCGCGTGGTTTATTTTGATCATCACGCATGCAGCCGTATTCCGCGCCGCCCCCTTTTTGAAGGCCATTTGGATTTTTCAAAACACACTTGCACAAGCCTGATTGTGAACCGGTTTTTGAACGATCGTTTTTTTGCTTGGGGCGCAATCGGGGCCTTCGGAGACGGAATGAATGACGCGGCCGCGGAGCTTTGCCGCCGTCATGGATTGAGCGAAGAGCGGACGTCTCTGCTTCAAGAGCTGGGCCGGCTCATGAATTATAACGGTTTCGGCGAATCTGTGGACGATCTGCATTACTCTCCTGAGAATTTATACGGGCTGATCCGTTCCTACGAGGACCCGTTTGAGTTCATCGAGTGTGAATCCGTCCTTGCGCATTTGCGTCAGGCGTATCAGGAGGATCTTGCGCGGGCGCGGACCGCCGCGTCGCATCACGAGACGACTTCCTCTAAGGTGATCACCTTAGAAGATCATGCCTGGTCCCGGAGGATCTGCCGGATTTATGCGGATGAAATGATGCAAGCGTATCCAAAAAAAACCATTACCGTGCTTGTCCGGAAACTCGACGGAGCTTATTCCGAGTGCGTGCGCAGCCACGGCGGCGCCCGTTTTTCAGCCGCATGGCTCCGCCGTAAATTCGAGCAGATGTGCCGATGATGTCCTTGAAGGAAATGCGCGAAAAATGCCAGGGGCCGAGGAGGGCCAAGGACACTTTTTACGGCCGCTATGTCATGAGGCGTTTGTCCATTTATATCACCGCTCTTTTGGCGCCGGCCTCAGTTCATCCGACCTTGGTCAACTTTGTGTCTATCATTGTCGGGCTCATAGGAGCCTGGCGCCTGGCCGGCGGCGATTGGTTTTTGGGAATCTTGCTGGTCAACGGATGGTACCTTTTGGATCATGTGGACGGAGAACTGGCGCGTTATCGAGGCCTCCGATATGCGACGGGCCTTTTCATGGATACGATGGCAAATCCGATCATTTTTCCGGCCACGTACTTTGGGTTGGGCGCCGGTCTTTGGCGTCAAAGCGGAGACATTATCTGGTTTTATGCAGGGATTCTTGCGGCCTACGGCGCGCTGATGATGATCGTCGTGCCGTTTTGCGAATCGATGGTAATCCTCACTCGTTATCAACAGGGCCGTCTGAATGTATCCGTCGAAAAAAAGATGCCGGCTTTGACTCCCGTTGAACGATCCGTGTCCAGAAAGGTTTTTTCTTGGATGCATGAGTGCGTGACTTTTCCGGTCTTCTTACCTGTGGTGACCGCGTTGATCGTGATCTTAACTTGGGTGGATGCAGCGCTGCTTATGGCGTTGCTTAAGGGCACGGTCAGCGTTTACGCGTGCGCGGTCAATCTCGTCTGGATTTCCATCGTGGCGCATAGTGTCCTGACTCAAAAGATCGACAGGCATTATCCGGGCAATTCATGAAAATCCATATCCTGATCCTCAACTACAATGGCGCGGACCTGCTGAAGGCTTATCTGCCGTCTTTTATCGCCGCTACGGGGGTTTCCAAACATTCGTGCCGCGTGAGCATCATCGATAATAACAGCGCCGATGACAGTTTTAACGTTGTGGAGTCTTTTCAGGGAAAGGTCGGGTGGATCGGCTTGAAGGATAATCGCGTGTTATGCGCTTACAATGAAGCGGCTTTGGCGCTCGACGATGACGTGTTGATCCTGATGAACAATGATATCCGCGTGGATGAGAACTTCGTGGATCCTCTCGTGGGCCGTTTTGAAAATGATCAGAATATTTTTATGGTGACGCCCCGTTGCATGTCGATCGATGATTCCTTGTATGAAGGAAGCCGAACGCGCGGCGGCCTGAGATACGGCGTGTACTGGTCCAGCGCCCGTTTTCCGTGGCATGAGGAAGGCATCTTTAGAACAGGTAAGACCTTGCAGGCCGGTTTCGGGGCTTTCGACCGGAAAAAATTTCTCGCGCTCAATGGCTACGATGACCTTTACCTCCCCGGAAGGCTGGAGGACGCCGACATTTGTTTCCGGGCTTATAAAAGAGGCTGGATGTGCTTGTATGAACCGGCGAGCGTCGTGTATCATGCCGGAGGCGTGAGCTTCCATAAACGCTTTGGCGCGAAAAAAACGCTGGTTATCAACTGGAGAAACACTTTTTTATTCATGCTGAAGAATTTATCGACGGCATCCACGCTTTGGCGCTTTCTGTTTTGGCTGCCGCTCCGTCTAATCTATAGCTTGGTGACGTTCCGCACCGAATTCATTCTGGGCTTGCTGGCGGCGATCCCGCTTGCGCCGCGTGCGTATCGGGGAAGGATCGCCCTCAAAAAAGAAGGTTTTTTTTCGGGCGTTCCCGACCGCGTGATTTTTAAAGAGTCGTGCCCATGAAACTGTCGGCGGTCCTCATCTGCCGGGACGAAGAGAAAAATATAGGCGAATGCCTTACCGGGCTGGCATTTTGCGATGAGCGGATCGTGGTCGATTCCGGGAGCCGCGATCAAACCGTCCGCCTGGCGGAGGCAGCCGGTACTAAAGTTTTTTTTCGTGCTTTTTCGGATTTTGCGGATCAAAAAAATTTTGCGATCTCGAAGGCGTCGGGAGAATGGGTGCTTTTGGTGGATGCGGACGAGCGTGTGCCGGAGGTACTGGCGACAGAGATCGTTGGAGCGATCAACGGCTCCATCTACGACGGGTATTGGTTAGAACGACGCAACCAGATATTTGGCCGATGGATGCGGCATGGCGCCTATAAAGGAGACAGACAGCTGAGACTGATTCGCCGTGATAAAGCAGTTTTTGAGGGGCCGGTGCATGAACGCGTGCGGGTGTCTAACGCAGGGCAGCTTAAAGAACCACTGTTACACCACTCGACACCCGACATCGTCTCCTACATGAGAAAATTAAACACCTACACCGATCTCGAGGCAAAGGTTCTAATGGGAAGGGAAGGGGTTGATCCGGTCAAACGCATGAAGCGTCGGCCGGTGATGGTTTTTGCCAAGCAGATGGTTTTTTACGCCGGCTTCCTAGATGGGTTGGAAGGATTCCTGTTTGGAGTTTTGAGCGCCTATTATGAGTTTATACGTTATGCCAAGTATTGGGAAAATCGAATCCATGCCAAATCGTAAACTAAAAATTTGCCTTATTTTCGGAACGCGGCCCGAGATTATTAAACTGAGCCCTGTGATTCGCGCGCTACAGGCGCGGCATGTTCCTTATTTCATGATCCACACAGGGCAGCACTTTTCGTTTGAAATGGATCGTGTCTTTTTTAAGGATTTGGAATTGCCGGAGCCGAAGTACCAGTTGATGAGAAAATCGTCGTCAGCGAATCTGCACGCCGAGCACACGGGGCATATGATGGACGCGATCGAGAAGATCCTGTTGAAAGAAAATCCTACGGATGTCCTAGTTCAAGGAGATACGAATAGCGTGCTAGCCGGAGCGCTTGCGGCCTCAAAGATCCCGGGCGTTCGGATTGGGCATATCGAAGCGGGGCTTAGGAGTTATGACCGTCAAATGCCCGAGGAGATCAACCGCATTGTTGCGGACCATGTCTCGCACACTCTTTTTGCTCCTACAAAGGACTCGGCGGCTATTTTGCTCCGTGAGGGGATCGAGAAGAAGAAGATCTTCGTGACTGGCAACACAATTGTGGATGCCGTGATCCAGAACGACAAGCTTGCCGACAAAAAGGTGTCTTACGAGAAATGGCTCAACTCTGCGGACGAGCCATTTTTTCTGATGACGATTCATCGGCAGGAGAACGTGGACGAGCGGTTGCGCTTGACCGCGATCTTAAAAGGCGTTGGCCGCGTAGCTGACCACTTTAAGACCCAAGTGGTGTTTCCGATTCATCCCAGGACGGCCGGGAGGCTTAAGCATTTCGGTCTTTCTTTGCCGGATCGAGTGCGCGCGGTCGAGCCTTGCGGGTTTCTGGATTTTTTGTGGCTTGAGAAACGTGCAGGGTTATTGCTGAGCGATTCCGGTGGAGTGCAGGAGGAGGGATGTATCCTATGCGTGCCGTGCGTTACTTTGAGAACCAGCACTGAAAGACCTGAGACGGTTGAGGCTGGAGCCAATCTAATCGCGGGTTTCAATCCGGATGAGATACTGCGCTGTGCCAAGAGCATCATGTCCCGTAGAAGGAATTGGCGGAATCCTTTTGGGGATGGCCGAAGCGCCGAACGTATCTTAAAAATTCTTTCAGGAGCGTCCCGGTGAAGGCAGCATTCTATACATACGCATCGGCGTTCCAAAATATCGGCGGGGGTGAGATACAGCTTTTAAAAACCAAAGAATACCTTGAAAAAAGAGGCGTGACGATTGATCTTTTTGATTTGTGGCGGCATCACATCGAAGACTATCAGATCCTGCATATTTTCGGGTCAGTCAAAGAATGTTTGGGGTTAGTTCAAACCGCAAAATTCAGAGGTGTTAAAGTTGTTGTGAACTCGGGTTTCTGGTCTGATTACTCTCACGCGTTGTATTCATCCGGAAATATAAGAGAAAGACTGACGCTCCTCATACGTCACACCTCCAAAATTATTTGCCCCATAATTCCGTCCGGTCGACGAAGGTTGTTTGAATTGGCCGACCTCATTATCCCTAATTCAGAAATGGAGAAAGAACAGATAGCAAGGCTCTTTGCCATTTCACGAAAAAAAGTTAAAGTGGCGTACAACGCGGTTGACCTTGATTTTGAGCGCGCAGATCCAGGATTATTTCGTGAAAAATACGGGTCCGAACCATTTATACTTTCGGTAGGGCGTATTGAACCTCGAAAGAACCAGTTAAATCTTATTCGGGCATGGAAAAGAATAAAAGGGCAGCGTTTGGTTCTGATGGGCAGCCCAGTCGCTGGGTATGAAACCTATTATAACCTATGCCAAAAAGAGGCAGGTTCCGCCGTGATTTTTATCCCGACACTTGCACATTCCGACTCTCTTATAAAATCAGCTTATGCCGCTTGCTCAGTTTTTGTTTTGCCGGGTTGGTTTGAAACGCCCGGGCTTGCGGGTCTTGAGGCGGCTCTCGTTGGCGCAAGACTTGCCGTCACTAGAGGAGGCAGTACGCGCGAATATTATGAAAATGCAGTTGAATATTTTGATCCTTCTAGTCCGGTGGACATGGCTCAAAAAATTGAGGCCGCGCTCCAAAAACCCCCCAACAAGCTCTTGAAACAGAGAATCTTAAACGAATTTACTTGGGACCACACAGCCGCAACGGTTGAGCGCGCTTACAAGGAGCTTTTGACTAATCGATGAAGTTATCCGTAGTTGTCCCTGTTTACAACGAGAGAAACACTATTGAAAAAATTCTCGAGGCGATTCTCGCGGTGCCCCTTGAGAAAGAGATTGTGATTGTAGACGACGGCTCGAATGACGGCACGCGCGAACTGATACGTGAGCGTTTTTCCCAGCACCGGGATCTCAAGCTCATTTTTCACGAAAAAAACAAGGGCAAGGGTGAGGCTGTGCATACCGGCATCCGCGAAGCCAGCGGGGACATGGTGATCATCCAGGACGCGGATCTTGAGTATGACCCAAAAGATTATGTGCCACTCATCCAGAATATGGAGCGTTCGGGTATCAATGTTGTTTATGGTTCACGGTTTTTGAACAAACAAAAAGTCACCTCTGATTGGCACCGTTTTGTGAATTATTTTTTAACAGCGCTGACCAATGGGTTGTTTGGTGTGCGTCTGACGGATATGGAAACCTGTTACAAGCTTTTTAGAGCGCCGCTGATAAAACGCATGCCGCTTCGCTCGCGTGGATTTGAGATTGAAGTGGAGCTCACCGCCAAACTTCTCAAATCAGGAGAAAAAATTCTCGAGGTGCCTATTTCATACAAAGGCCGCTCGTTTCACGAGGGGAAAAAAATAGGATGGCGCGACGGGATAAAGGCGGTTGTGGCGCTTTTTCGTTACCGTTTCTTTTCCTGATGAAATACGTTTTGAGGTATTCTATCCTGAACCAGGACATTGATAGCCATTGACTTTTTTTACCTAAAAGGTTAGATTGGTCATCACTATGATTAAGCGCTTTGTTTTCAACGAGTTAAAAGAAGAAATTAACCGACCAGAAATCAAAATTCTGCTCGGACCAAGACAGGTCGGCAAAACAACGCTTTTGCATGAACTGGAGCGGCATGCCCGAACTTTAGGCCTAAAAACGTCTTTTTTTGATTTAGAACAGCCCCAAGTGCTGGCCGGGTTCAACCGCTCGGATAAAAACATCGCGGAAATCATCAAGTCCTCCGGCGACGTAGTTTTTATCGATGAATTTCAGTATATCCCCAACGCCTCAAAAATTCTAAAAGCCATTCACGATTCAGGATCAGCGATTAAAATTTTTTGTTCAGGTTCTTCTTCTTTGGAAATTCACAAGCATCTTAAGGAGAGCTTGGCCGGAAG
>Ga0155276_124_pt1 | contig 29971 bp, 32 predicted proteins | sample RifCSPhighO2_02_FD_106244 | JGI IMG/M metagenome (GOLD analysis project Ga0155276, IMG submission 106244) | Omnitrophica bacterium RIFCSPHIGHO2_02_FULL_51_18 | reverse complement strand
GGGGTGGAGAAGCTCCCAAGGGTCCGTCTGTTCGCCGGTTAAAGTGGTACGTGAGCTGGGTTCAGAACGTAAATTACATTGCGTTCTATCGCAGAAATGCGATACAATAAATCTGACTAATATCGGTGAAACCCTACTTAAGTTTTCGAACTGTTTAAGAGGGCAATACCGAGGGAAGATCAGGTTTGTGTCAAATGAAGAATTAGCCTACATCGCGGGTTTTCTCGATGGTGATGGATGTATTATGGCGCAACTGGTTCGTCGTAAAGATTATATTTACGGTTACCAAGTGCGAACAAGCGTAGTCTTCTATCAAAAACAAAATCATCAGGAAATCCTCCATTGGCTTAAGGCGAAGCTGAACTATGGTTATATTCGCAACCGAAATGACGGTATGTCGGAATACACAATAGTCGGTTTTAAAGAAGTGTCTGAAATATTGGAGCTTCTTCGCCCTTATCTTCGTTTAAAGAAAACTCTGGCGAATCGCATGCTAGAGCTCATTAGGAGTCATCCTGGAAAAAGAATGATGACCCCATCTGAGCTTATTCGAGTAAGTGAGCTGGTTGATGAAACCGCAAAATTCACCTATTCAAAAAAAAGAACTAATACGTGCGATACTATCAGAGCTTTTTTGAAAGACGCGAATCTTTTCCCCGTAGAGACTGAGCTTGCTGAATAGCAAGCCGATAGTTCCGAGCAATCGGTTCTATAATACGTCGGCCCCTCCCCGATAAAATCGGAAGGGTGAAGATATAGTCCATGCCATCAGTAATGATGGGTTAACATGCGTGAGACAGTTCGGTCTCTATCTGCTGCGGGCGTAGGAAATTTGAAGGGAGCATTCCCTAGTACGAGAGGACCGGGAATGACCGATCTCTGGTGTTCCAGCCGTGCCGCCAGGTGCGTAAGCTGGGTAGCTATATCGGGAAAGGATAAGTACTGAAAGCATCTAAGTACCAAGCCCCCCCTAAGATAAGATTTCCCTCCGGGTTTATCCCGGCTAAAGACTCCATGTAGATCACGTGGTTGATAGGCCAGATGTGTAAGGGCGGTAACGCCTTCAGCTTACTGGTACTAATAAGTCGTGAGGCTTGACCTACAATTATAATGAGCACAGAACTTGCGCGACCGTAAGGGAGCGCCAAGTTCACCGTGCGAATTAATCCTGAGGAGGCGCGACCAAGCGCCGACGAAGGATCAAGACTTGAGTCAACAAATTAAATTTGTTTTACCCATCATGAAATTGCCAAAGGGCAGAAAATTTTGTTCTTTAAAAAGATTATGAGTGTACACACTCATTCAAAGCTTGCTGGTGACATTAGCGGAGGGGTCACACCCGTTCCCATTCCGAATACGGCCGTTAAGCCCTCCAGCGCCGATGGTACTTGCGGGGCAACTCGCTGGGAGAGTAGGACGTTGCCAGCATCTCTATCAAAAACGCCATTTGGGCCTAACGCCTGAATGGCGTTTTTGTTAGGCGCTTTTTATTTGTCCGGCGCTGGAGCCGAAAGAACACGCGTGGTATGATAGCTCCTGCTAACATAGGAGAGGATATGGGAAAGGCGCTCTTATGAAAAAAATACTGGTCGTGGATGATGAGCTCCCGTTCCTGCAGCTTGTCGGGGACTGGCTCAAAGGAAAATATCAGGTTCTCAAAGCCGTAAACGGTGAGGAAGGATACCGCATCGCGTTAGCCGAGAAACCCGATCTTATCGTTCTCGATATCCTCATGCCTAAAGTCGATGGATACCAGGTGCTGAGAGAGCTCAAGTGGAACGCGCAAACCCAGGAAATTCCCGTTGTGATGTTGACAGCCGTCGGCCAAACCGCCTCGATTATAGAGGCCAAAGAGCTGGGGGTCAGCGATTATCTGATCAAGCCCGTAAAGCTGGAAGATTTGTCGGCCATGATCAGAAAATACGTTTGGCGTTAAATCTTCACCGTTAGCCGGACCCACTGGTATTTTCAAATGACAAATGACAACAAATAACAAATGGAGAGTAAAGGCACATGGTATCCAGGTGGTTAAGCTTTGTTATCTGGGGGGAAGAGAGTTTAGGGTTTTAAGGAAGTTAAGAGACAGGTTTGTAGGAAGGGTTCTGGGGGAGTGGAAGAGTCCCAGCGAAGCTAAAACACCGGCGCACTCAAAAAACGCCCTCTTTAGAAGCTCTATAAGAAACGTTTTAAGCCCTGACAGGGATAACCCCGCCTCCGGTTATGAGGCAACGGGTATTTGGAGCACGCGAGACTCAATCCTGTGGGCCTGGCGAAGAGTCAGAGAATGCTTGAACGACTGGTTTGACCCAATAGATAACTACAAGGAAGCATACGCCCTGATGCACAACTAAAAAAGAAGGTCTCCTGAAGGTGAAGGCACTGATACAATGCCTTTGCTGAACAAAACCAAACAGGAGACCCAGTTGAGATACTACGACCTTATGAAGGATATGGCAATAAAATTTAATCTTCGTCTTGAGATGGTGCTTTGCGCCAGAGAATACGGGCCATCGGAGGCCGCACGCCGGTACGAAACCACCCGTAAGACCATCGGAAAGTGGCGTTATCGCTACGAAACACAGGGTCTGGACGGCCTGAAAGACCAAAAGAGAACCCCAAAGCACATCCCTCACAAAATGGACAAGGGCACCGAAGCAAAAGTCATCGCTGCTCGTCAAAAACTCCACACCTTCGGCGCCAGACCCTTAAAAGACCGTCTTGGGATATCGTACTCTCACACCGCGATCCACCGGGTCATGAAACAAGCTGATCTTGTCCAAAAAAGAAGGAAGCGCTGGAAAAAGAGAAAAGACCTCTCAGAGCTTAAGAAAACCCTGGCCTTCTTCGAGAAGAGCCAGATCGACACCAAGGACCTGTCGGATATTCTCAATTATTGGCCTCTCATGAGGCGTATTGGGCTGCCAAGATATGAATTCGCTTTGAGAGAACTCTCCGTCGGGGCCTCCTTCTTTGCCTACGCCGATGAAAACACTACTACCAATGCCTCCAAGTTCGCCGATTATGTGGCCCGCCATCTAAAGCGGCATGGCATCAAGACCGCCCGAATCCAGTGGCAGTCAGACAACGGCTCGGAGTACATCGGTAATGTTAACAAGAAAACAAACCGTAAGAGTGCCTTTGAGAAAGCACTCATCCGCCATAAGATCGACCACGGCCGGATTCCCCCCAGATGTTCTTGGCTCCAGGGGGATGTTGAAACCTTCAACCGCATCGTGGAGAACGAATTCTTTGATATCGAGTCCTTCGCAAACAAAGAGGAGTTCCTCGGCAAGGCCTATACTTATCAGCTTTATTTTAATTATGCCCGTAAAAACCGGTACCGCGGCAACAAGTCGCCTCTGGAGATCCTAAGAGAGCGCTTCCCGAAAGTGGACGAGGACGTCTTGAATCTCCCACCAATTCACTTGGATAGTCTGGATGAATCTTCTGTTGCGGAGGACGACGAAAGTGGATACCATGTGCCTTGGCCAGCCCACAACAAATAACAAATACCTTGACAATCCCGCGTGCGATGGTATACTCCTTTCCGTAAATATAGTAAAGTTGTTTTGGGACTTATGAGAACAAGTTTTTTAAAACCACGAATTTACTTATATTCGTGGTTTTTGTTTTATAGGCCAAAATGACATTGTTTAACCATAAGTAAAAAGGCAGGTAAAATGACAAGAGGTACAGTGAAGTGGTTTAGCGACCAAAAGGGTTACGGATTTGTGACTCCCGAAGGCGGAAAAAAGGACGTATTCGTCCATTTCTCGGCTTTGCAGGGCGAAGGTTTCAAATCCTTGCGTGAGGGAGAGACGGTAGAATTCGAGATTACGCAAGGCCCGAAAGGTGAGCAAGCCGCGAACGTCAGAAAAGTTTCCTAACTTCTGATTTCCAACTAAGCCCCGTTTTGCATTCGTGCAAAGCGGGGCTTTGTCTTTTCACTGATTTTAAGTACAATAAGACCCGTGAGGGCGGCAGTCATTGTTCTGCTAACGGTGTTCAGTGGACATGGAAAAAATATTTAAAATCAGCCCGTTGTTTATGGGAGCGGTTGTTTTAATTTTTTTAAGCGTTGAGAGTCCCTCCTGCGACCCTGAAGTCAAACTCTTGAGCAGTGACCACGTAACGAATGCTGAGTACACGCTGAGGGTTTACGTGGACGGCCGGGAAGTGACGGAACAGGTGAAACTGCATGAAGGGGAAAATTTGATTGAGCGCTCTTATTTCGGCAAACAGGGCCGCGAAATCCATGTGGTCCACGAGATATTTTTAGGAAAATCCCAGGATTCGTCAGCCGTTTTCCGGGTGTTTATGGAGAAATTAAAAGTCTCCTACAGCGTCTTTATTGCCGAAATGGGAAAGGCAAAGAGCCCGGACGCGTCCGGCGGCGACGGGGCTCATAATGCGGCGCTGACCTTTTTTAAAACAATCATTTCTGAGTGTCAAGTGATCGTGAATTTCATTTTTAAAAATGACCCAACAAATGCCCAGCATGCCGTTTCCCCCGAGGAGGGCGCCCGGCCTGATGCCCGGCGCTTCTTTAAGGCGGTGCTTGACGAAAGCAACATCTCGGTAAATGCTTTAGCTGTGGATGCTGCCCAAAGCTCCGCCGGCACAAAAAGCACCGCAAAAGCCGCCCGCCGCGTTCAATCATTTTTTGAGCTAATAATGAGAAAGACGGAAGCCATCATGAATTATTTCGGGTCCCCCCCAGAATCTCCCGCCGCAGTCATTACCAAGAGCGCCACTTATAGAGGGTCCGGACAGGCGGAGTTTGTCGCAGTGACGCAAGGGCCCGCCACGAGGGGTGAACCCAAGGCGCCTGGGAGTCCGGAGAACCCAATTGGGACAAAGGCGAAGCCGGCGTCCTACGAGCCCAAACCAGCCGCCTGGAAAGAGTCAAAGGACTCCGATTTTACCGGTGTTTCCACAAGGGTTGTTTTTCCCGATGAATTCGGAGGAATGATCGTGATCGTTGAAAATCAGAGAACAAAAGAAAAGCTGATTATCCATAAAGACAGATTCGGGCGGGAGCTTCGCCGCCGCACAGAACCTCTTTGGGGACCGTCTCATGACGCGTGACCGCGCCCAATCAAACCTTAAATATAAATATTAGTTCGATTAACATTTTTGAGCCGGGCCGCGTGTAATGTGGTAAACTATTTAGCATGTAACAAGCGGTTTGAGGAATGAGTATGAATAAACCGATAAGGGTTTTACTGGTTGAAGAAAACCCCGAGGATATCGAGCGGTTGCGGAATGAATTGCAGGCCGCCGGCATGTCGTGTGAATTCAAATGCGCCGATTCCGAAGGTTCATTTTTCAAAGAACTCCAATCGTTCAATCCCGACCTTATTCTCTCCGATTATCAGACCGAATCCCTTGATGGGTCATCGCTTTTAAAGCGCGTGAGGGAAACGCATAAACACCTGCCTTTTATTTTCGTGTCATGGTTAGTGCATGAGGAGACCGTCACGGAGGCGATGCGGCAGGGCGCGACGGATTATGTGTTTAAAGACCAGCTTTCACGGCTGCCATTTTCGGTTTTAAGGGCCTTGAGAGAGGCCGAAGAGAAGTACCAGCTGGAGCATGTGCAGGAAAAAATGGCCGAACGCGAGCGCCTCAACGCTTTCGGGCAGATGGCCAGCGGCATCGCGCATGATTTCTCGAACGCGTTGATGCCCGTGCTGGGGTACAGCGAATTGCTGCTGAACCGATCCGATGACCTGATGAACAGCGATAAGCTGCGTTACTATTTGAAGATGATGAATATGGCCGCCAAAGATGCCGTGAACATCGTGGGGCGCCTCAGGGAATTTTATCAAAAACGCCACCCGGCAGAGTCCTTTTCGCCGGTCGATTTGAACCAGGTGGTTGAGTTCACGATTTTGTTTACGCGTCCCAAATGGAAGGACCAGGCATTGTCCCGCGGGGCCGTGATTAAAATCGAGACGGACATGGAAAAATTGCCGAAGGTGCACGGGAATGACACGAGCCTGAGGGAGGTGCTGACCAACCTGATATTTAACGCCGTGGATGCGATGCCGAAGGGCGGCGTGATCCGCGTTCGTGCTTATGCCGAGCCGTTGCGGGCTGTGCTTGAAGTAAGCGACAGCGGCGTGGGCATGGATGAGGAGACATGCCGCCGGTGTTTCGAGCCGTTTTATTCGACGAAGGGCAAAAGAGGAAGCGGTCTGGGTCTTTCCATGGTGCGTGAAATTGTGGAGCGGCATGAGGGCACGGTCGAAGTCCGGAGCCGAAAAGGCGGTGGGACCACCTTTGCGATTCGGCTGCCTTTTTATTTTTGCAAAACAGGCGCGGTGCATGCGGCGGCGTCTGAAGAACGTCTATTTGAGCCCCTTTCGAAGAAACTGAATATTTTGATACTGGATGACGAGGCGGCCAGTGTAGAAGTCATGGCTGAGTATTTAACGGCGGATGGCCACGAAACTTACAGCGCGGCGAGTGCCTTGGAAGTGATGGAGAAGTACAAAGGCCGCTCTTTTGATTTGATTGTGACCGATTGGATCCTACCGCATAAAGGGGCCGGCGGCCATGCGTGGATCTCTCAGATCCGGCAATTGTATCCGAGCGTGCCGGTGATTATGATGACGGGTTTTGCGGAGCTTTCGCAAGTCAGGCTCCGAAAAAATGAGACCGGCGTGACTCTTTTAAAAAAACCGCCCACGCTGCTTTCCGTCCGGGAAGCCATATTCAAATCGGTCCCTGCGGCCGCTTAATCCTGGCGCTTGATTTATGGAGATGGACGGCGGATGACTAATTTGTTAAGATTCAATCACTTATGCCGAAGAGAATATTGGTCGTGGATGACAACCACAGTCAGCGTATGATGATCCAATCTTTTCTGGAAGACCGCGGTTATTCCGTGATCACGGCCTCGGACGGCGAAGAGGCGCTTGAGAAAGCGACCCAGCAGAAACCGGATCTCGTCGTGATGGATGTGAAGATGCCGGTTATGGAAGGGGATGAAGCTGCGATGCATTTAAAGTCGAAAGAGGAGACCCGGCGCATCCCTATCATTTTTATCACCGCACTCCGCACGGAGAAGGAAATCGAGGAAAATAAGGAGGAAAATATTTTTGCCAAGCCCGTCAGGCTGGAACTTTTCTTGCACAAAATCAAAGAGCTGACGGGGGAATAGGGAGTTTAAGAGGACCGATGCTTAAAAAAATATTCGTAGTGGACGATGATAAGGCCGTCACGGACTTTATCGAGACGGCCCTCCAGACGGCCGGTTATGAGTGTGTGGTTTCCAACACGGCCGAAGGAGTGCTGGAGAGGGCCCGGAGAGAAAAGCCGGACCTGATCATTCTGGACATTGTGATGCCGGGTACGGACGGCGTGGACCTGAATATCGCGCTTAAAGGGGACGACGCCACAAGAAACATACCCGTGGTATTCTTAACGGGCCTGATCCAGAAAAGCGAAGAGCAGGCGGATATTTCAAAGAAAGACATCATCCTCGCGAAACCGTTTTTAATCGACCAGCTCTTGGTTAAAATCAGGGAAGTAGTCAAAGGCTAAAGAAGGAGGGGATATGTTTGAAGATTTATTGATCAACCCTTGGGCCGTTTTAGGCAGTGCGGTGCTAGGAATGGTGATTGGCATGTTGTGGTATTCGCCGTTTTTGTTCGGGAAGCTTTGGATGAAACTAAGCCATATTTCCGAACAAGACATGGAGCAGGCCAAAAAAGGCGCCGCGAGGGCAAAGTCATACGGGGGCGCATTTCTGAACGGCCTCGTGATGAGTTTTGTGCTCGCATTTTTTCTGGACCGCGTGGGCGCCTATGACGTGGTCGAAGGACTGATCGTGGCCGTGATGCTTTGGCTCGGGTTTGTTGCGACGGTTCTTTTTTCGGCGGTTTTATGGGAACGCAAGCCTTTTTCGCTTTTTCTGATCCACGCGGTGCAGACTCTGGTTTTCCTGGCAGCTGCGAGCGTCGTTTTGATGTTGTTTCAATAACAAGCCGGTAGGTGTAAAATAAGGGTTTGTAATCGTAAAACTCATAGCTTCAATTTAAATGAAAGGAAGGCCTATGTCAGAAGTAAACTCCAAGCAAAAATTTGAAGAGGCGCTCAGTCTTTTGAATGAGGCGGCCAAGGAAAAGAAGGAGGATATCCAGCGCCTTTTGTCCGACCGGTATTCTCATATTAAAGACGCGGTGCTATCCGGCAGCGACCGGGCGACAGAGGTCTTTGAAGAAGTGGACGAGAATGTCCGTAAGAACCCCTGGGCCTACATCGGCGGCGCGGCGCTTGGTGCGCTGCTTCTCGGGTATATTCTCGGTTCGCAAAGAAAGTAAAGGGCTGCCGGACTAACCATGGACATCTTCAAAAGAGTTTCCGAAACGCTCTTTGACTCAACGATCGGACTACTGCAGGCCTGGCAGAAACGTTCGGTCCAGATCGTAAAAATCGAAGCGGCGAAATATTATCTCCAGACGATCCAGGAGGTGCGCCGCCAAAGCATTTTACTGGCGTCCGGTCTTTTTTGCCTGTTTGTGCTGGCGGTGGCGGTGGTGGCGATGCCGGTGGTGTTGCTTCTTTTGCTGCCCTTGAGCGTTGCCGCCAAGCTTAAAATAGCCTGCGTGCTGATCGTGTTGGATCTGGGGATCCCGGTTCTTTACCTGTGGAATTTTTTCTCCCAAAAGAACTGGATGCGTTTTACCCGGTCGGGCGAATTCATCGCAAACGCGGTCCGCGAAGATTAGGAAAAATGTCCGGCCATTCCAAATGGGCAACGATCAAACATAAGAAAGGCGCGCTGGACGCCAAGCGCGGCGCTCTTTTTACAAAAATCATCAAGGAGCTGACCGTCGCCGCCAAAAACGGCGGCGGTAACCAGGAAACCAATCCGAGACTGCGGACCGTCTTGGCCAAGGCCAAAGACGCGAATATGCCGGCGGACAACATTGAGCGCGCGATCAAAAAAGGGACCGGCGAGCTTCCGGGCGTTGTTTATGAGGAAGTTACTTACGAGGGGTACGGCCCCGGGGGTGTTGCGATTTTGATCGATGCGCTTACGGATAACAAAAACCGCACGACGGCTGAAGTCCGAAATATCCTCGAGAAAAGGGGCGGCAACATGTCAGGCGCCGGTTCTGTGGCATGGCAGTTTCAGAAAAAAGGGTTTATCGCGGTCAAAAAAGACGCGGTGGGGGAAGACAAACTGATGTCGATAGCGCTGGACGCCGGCGCCTCCGATTTTAACGTGGAAACGGGGGGTTTCGAGATCACGACGGAACCTCATGATTTTGAAAATGTAAAAAAGGCCATTCTCGACGCTAAGGTTTCCATCGAAAGCGCTGAAGTCACAAAGATTTCTCAGAATCACGTGAAGCTCGGTGCGCAGGACGCAAAGAGCACGCTGGCGCTGCTCGAGGCCCTCGAGGAAAGTGAAGATGTCCAAAGTGTTTATTCGAACCTGGACGTGTCGGACGAGGTGCTGAAAGAACTTGGCGGGTAATGGGTTGCGGGTCCTGGGCGTTGATCCCGGCCTTCAGATCACCGGATACGGGCTTGTTTCGTTTTCCGGGAATTTTGCCGCGAATGGGGCGATAGAGCTTATCGAAGCCGGGGTGGTGCGTACGTATCCCGGCGAAGGAATATCCGCGCGTTTGCATAAGGTGCATACGGCGCTCTCCGAAGTGGTCGCTGAGCTTAAGCCCGATGTGCTTGTGATTGAGAAACTGTACGCCCATTACAAACATCCTACCACCGCCATCTTGATGGGGCATGTTCGCGGTGTCGTTTGCCTTTTGAGCGCCGCGAACCGCATTCCGCTTGTGAATATTTCGTCGACCCACGTTAAAAAATCGATGACCGGCAACGGACACGCAAATAAAATCCAGATGCAGCGCATGGTTCAGCACACCTTGAGTCTCAAAACAATGCCGGAGCCGCCCGATGTGGCCGACGCGATTGCGATCGCGATTTCCTATGCGCTGAATGCGTCGCACCGCAAAGAAATAACCCAGGCCGGAAGGGTGAAGGCCGCCCGATGATCGCGCAGATTTCGGGAATCGTGGAGGCCTATTCCGAAAATTCCCTGACGATGAGCGTGGGGGGAGTTTCTTACGAGGTCCACATTCCAACCGCGGTCATGAAAGGGCTCGCCGGGAGGCTCAATAAAAGCGAAAAAATGTCTCTGGTGACCTACCATTACCATCAAATGGACCCTTCCAAGAGCATTCCGGTGCTGATCGGTTTTGCCAACCGCATCGAGAAAGATTTTTTTGAAAAATTTATCACGGTTTCGGGCGTGGGGCCTAAAGCGGCCGTGAGGGCTTTGAGCCAGCCGATCCCGGATATCGCACAGGCCATTGATTCCGGAAATTTGAGTTTTCTTAAATCACTGCCGGGGATAGGGGAGCAGCGCGCGAAGGAGATCATTGCTAAGCTCCAGGGGAAAATGGGAAAATTTGCGCTGATGCCGGGCGGTTCAGACGGCTCAAAAAAGATCCCGACGAACGGCCTAGGAATTTTAAAAGAAGATATCCGCGAAGAAGCGCTCGAAGTGCTCCTGCAGCTCCAATACAAAAAGGAAGAAGCGCGTTTGATGATTGAGAAGGCTTTTCAGAGGAGATTGGATCTAGCAACGGTGGAAGAAGTCCTGAATGAAGTGTATAAACAAAAGAAACTGAAACAGTAAAACATGCCCGCGCAACCCAAGAGCTCAGGACGAGAGAAAATAAATTTTGAGCGCGTCGAGAGAGAGAAACTGTTGACGTCCAAGTCGGAGGAAGTGGAAGGGATTCTCGATCTTTCGCTGCGGCCGACCAGGATTTCCGAGTTTATAGGCCAGGAAAGCCTGAAAGAGAATTTAGGAATCGCGCTCCAGGCCGCCAAGAAAAGAAAAGAGCCGCTTGAGCATATTCTTCTTTCCGGGCCTCCGGGACTGGGAAAAACAACGCTGGCCCATATCGTGGCGCATGAGATGAAGGCGAAGATCATGGCGACGAGCGGCCCCGCGATCGAGCGCGCCGGAGACCTCATAGGCATTTTGACGAACCTGGAAGAAGGCGATATCCTGTTTATCGATGAAATTCACCGGCTGTCGAAGGTCGTCGAAGAATTTGTATACCCGGCGATGGAGGATTTCCAGATCGATTTTATCGTGGACAAAGGGCCGTATGCGAAGACGATCAAGTTCGCTCTGAAGCGCTTTACTTTGATCGGCGCGACGACGCGGTCCGGGCTTTTAAGCTCGCCTCTCCGGGGCCGTTTCGGGATTTCGTTTCACCTGGATTTTTACGCGCCGGAGGACCTGACGAAAATTATCGAGCGGTCCAGCCAGCTGCTGAGCATCGGCATTGAAAAAACAGCGGCGTTTGAGCTTGCGAAACGCTCGCGCGGAACCCCGAGAATCGCCAACCGCCTGCTCCGCCGGGTCCGCGATTATGTGCAGGTAAAATCTCATCCCGGGATCACCGCCGATTCCGTCGAGAAGGCGCTGGAGGCGCACGGGATCGACAAGGAAGGCCTGGATGGATTGGACAGAAAAGTGTTAAAGACCATCATCGACCATTACGACGGCGGACCTGTCGGCATAGAATCTTTGGCGGCCACGCTGAATGAGGAACCGGACACGATCGTGGACGTGGTGGAGCCGTATCTCCTGAAAATCGGTTATCTCAAAAGGACTTCGAGAGGACGCGAAGCGACCGTTTTGGCGTATGAGCATTTAAAGATTTCGAAAGATTCAAATCCCAAAACGCACGACCTTTTTGGTTTGAAGAAATAATATTTCCTTGAAATTCACATCCTATTCACCCAGCCCCCTCCGGTATTTTCTTGCCTTCACTGCCGCCGCGGTTTTCTATTCGGGCCTGGGGGAGGCCGCTGCCGGGCCGGCCGTGCGCGTGCTGATCTCCGAAAATAAAAAATTGATAAGGCTTACCGTGAAGGGCGGGTGCCAACTCCGTGTTCTGCCGTCGCTTGTGAGCGTAAAAAGAAGCGGCAAACTTACAGGCATTGCGGTGATATCCACTCCGAAAGGCATCCAGGTGGGTCTTGAGGAATTTTTTGGGCGCGGCATCCGCATCGAGCCCAAAGAAGACCGGGATTTGTACCTGGATGAGTCGCGTTTTAGGGGTTCTGTCGACATCCTGAAAGACCCCGCGAATAGCCTTTATGCGGTCAATACGCTCGATATTGAAAAATACCTGTACGGGGTTTTGCATCACGAAGTGGCTCCCTGGTGGCCGATGGAAGCCTTGAAGGCGCAGGCGATCGCCGCAAGGACTTATGCGTTTTACCAGATTCAGGTGAGCAAGACGCAGGAGTACGATGTAAAAAGCAGTACGAGCTCTCAGGTTTATGGCGGCAGCACCACGGAACGCACCCGCTCAAAACGCGCGGTGGACATGACGCGCGGCCAGGTGTTGAGTTTCGAGGGAAAAGTTTTTCCCGCTTATTTTCACGCCACGTGTGCCGGTGTGACGGCGGGGGCGCAGGAGCTTTGGAAAATCGATCTTGCGCCCTTGCGGGGAGGCGTCCCATGCGGTTATTGCCGGATTTCGCCTCACACTGAATGGCAGTCCAAGGTGCCGCTCGCCACTATCGAAGAAAAAATGAATAAAAACGGCAGGTCCGTGGGTCGGGTCTTGAAAATCGAACCCATCTCCCAGACCCCTTCGGCCCGCGTGGGCAGTTTGCGGATCACGGGAACCGGCGGAGAGACGGTGATGGCGGCCAAGGATTTCAGGATCTGGGTGGGGGGGAATAAAATCCGCAGTACCCGTTTCACGGTGATGATCCAGGACGATCTGGCAGTTTTTCAGGGAAAAGGCTGGGGGCACGGCGTGGGCCTTTGCCAATGGGGAGCGCTTGGCCAGTCGCTTCTCGGGCATAATTTTGAAAAGATACTGCAATTTTATTATCCGGGATCAGAGATAGTGGATCATAGATTAGAAAACTCGAAATCCGAAGCACGAAATCCGAAACAATGACGAAAACATCAATGAGCTGAATTCAAGAAATGAATCTCAGTGATTTTGATTACCCGCTTCCGAAGGAACTCATCGCCCAGTTTCCTCTTGCCCAAAGAGACGCCTCGCGTCTTTTGGTGGCCGACCGAAAAACGGGAAGCCTGACGGATAAACGTTTCCGTGACTTGGCGGAGCTCGTCCCTCCGGGCGATATTCTTGTGTTGAACGACACCAAAGTTTTTCCGGCCGGACTTTTGGGGCGAAAGAAGGAAACGGGCGGTAAGGTGGACATTCTTCTTTTGTCCAGCACCCCCCAAAAAAATATTTGGAAGTGCCTCGTGCAACCAGCCCTCAAAGAAGGCCAGTGCGTGGTGTTTGACCGCGCGGGTGTGGAAGCCGTTTTTGCCGGAAGAGACGCGGCCGGCATTTCACTGATGGAATTTAAAGGCAGTGAGGATATCAGAAGTTTTGCCGAAAGCTCCGGCCGGATGCCGCTGCCTCCCTATATCAAGCGTGTGCCCGGCGAGACGGACAAAGAGGCCTATCAGACCGTGTATGCCAAAAGAGAGGGGGCCGTGGCGGCACCGACGGCCGGGCTTCATTTTACGAATGAGCTTCTAAATAAAATCAGGGAAAAAGGCATTCAGGTCTTGCGCATGACGCTTCATGTGGGTTATGGCACTTTTAAGCCCGTGGAAGACATTGAAAATCACCGCATGCACAGCGAGACATTTGAATTGACGGAAGAGGTCGCCGATAAGATAAATGAAGCGCGCCTTGGGCACCGCGGAATTTGGGCGGTCGGCACGACGACGCTCCGCGTGCTTGAGACCTGCGTCCAGAATAAAAAGCTGATACCGGGCAAAGGGGAGACGGATTTATTCATCAAAGAACCGTTTGAGTTTGAAGCCGTGGATCACCTGATCACGAATTTTCACTTGCCGAAAACCACGTTGCTGCTTTTGGTTTCCGCGTTTATGGGAGAGCGTTTAAGGAAAAAAGCGTATGAACACGCGATTGCGCAGCGCTATCGATTCTATTCGTACGGGGATGCAATGGTGATTATCTAAGCCATTTTGTGATATCATCTGTGGCTGATTCCATGCTGAAAAAATATGCGTTTTTCTTGATGCTGGGCCCTATCTCCAACGCGCTGTGGGCGTGGTGGGCGCTGCCCGAAATCAACGAGCAAGGCTCGATCGGGGAGACTGTTCAGTGGATCTCGGTGCAGGCCATCCTGCCGGCGGTGTTTGCGGTTTTGCTGCTCTTCAGGCAGAGCTTTGTCCTATGGCTGATGATGGTTTACAGCGGGTTCATCATTCTTTTTACGATCGGCGTTGTGGGATGGGCGCTGATGGGTTGTGGAATTCCGATCTCCATCTATGCGGTTTGTCTGGTGATGTTGGTGATGGGGTTTGGAATATTGTTTAATTCGTTGAAAGATCTCAAGGTGGGGCAACAAGCGAGGCGCTATGATCTTGAAGACTCATGATTCGTAAGTGACAAATTGATGTTTAAGATTTTTCACAAAGACCTTCGCACAAAAGCCCGCACCGGGGTCTTAAAAACCGCTCATGGAGCTATCCAAACCCCCGTATTCATGCCCGTCGGGACCCAAGCCACCGTTAAAACTATCTCCAATCAGGAATTGCTGGAGGTGGGCGCGCAGATCATTCTCTCGAACACCTATCACCTTCATTTGCGTCCCGGCGAAGCATTGATTGAGGAGGCGGGCGGGCTTCACAAATTTATGAACTGGCCCAAACCCATTTTGACGGACTCCGGAGGCTTCCAGATATTCAGCCTTGCCACGCTTGTGAAAATCAAACAAGAGGGCGTCGAGTTCCGGTCCCATATAGACGGCTCCCGGCATTTTTTGACGCCGGAAGACGTCATACGGATCCAGACGGCGTTCGGGAGCGACCTCATGATGCCGCTGGATGAATGCGTAAAATACCCTTCAGAGCGGAAATATGTGGAGGCGTCGCTCGTCATCACCCACGAATGGGCCGGGCGCAGCAAGAAAGCCTGGATGGATTTCAATCAAGGAAGGCCCGAGAACCAAAAGAATGCGCTTTTTGGGATTGTGCAGGGAGGCATGGATGCCCGGCTCAGAAAAAGGGCGGCGCAGGAGCTTTGCGCGATAGATTTTCCGGGTTATTCGATCGGCGGCTTGAGCGTGGGCGAGCCCAACGAATTGATGTACGAAATGCTTGCGGTCACGACGCCGGAGCTTCCCGAAAACAAACCCTGTTACCTGATGGGCGTGGGGCTGCCGGTGGATTTATTCGAGGCGGTTTCGCAAGGGGTGGACATGTTTGACTGCGTGGTTCCGACACGAAACGGGCGCAACGCCACGGTCTTTACGCCCGGTGGAAAGCTCCTTATGAGAGGTGCTTCCTATATCAGGGATTTCAGGCCTATTGATGAAAAATGCCATTGCTACACTTGTCGGACCTATACACGGGCCTACCTTCGGCATCTTTTTAACTCGGAGGAATATCTGGCAGGAAGACTTGCTTCTTTACACAACCTGGCATTTTTTATACAATTACTTGACTCGATGCGAGTTGCGATTAACGAGAACCGTTTTACAGAATTCCGAAAAGAGTTCGAGAGAAGTTTTAAAAATAATAATCCAGAGTAAGTCTACACGTCATTTCGACGAACGCCGAGTGAGGAGAAATCTTTCTTTTATGAGGTTTCTCGAAGTAACTTAAGGAGTTGAGCTCATGCCTGATCAGCCCAATGTTTTAATTCAGTTTTTACCGCTTGTTTTTTTGTTCGTTATTTTCTACTTTCTTATTATCCGTCCCCAGCAAAAAAAGCAAAAAGAACACGCGAATCTCATCGCAAAGCTCGATAAGAACGACGAGGTCATTACGGTCGGCGGCGTCCACGCGACGGTTATTTCCGTGGGAGACAAAACGGCGGTCTTGAGGATTGCCGACAACGTCAAAATCGAAATAGAAAAATCCTCGATTTCTCAAGTGAAAAAAAGCAGACAGGCCTAATGAATCCGCAAAGCTTACAATGGAGAATCCCCTTAATCGCCATTGTCGTGGCGGTTTGTTTGTATTACGCGATCCCGCCCTTAGACCCTGACGGCAGCGGCCCGAAACAGGGGAAGATCAAATTAGGCTTGGATTTGCAGGGGGGCATGCAGCTGGATCTGCGTGTTGATACGAGTCAGTTGGAAGGAAAAGCGAAGTCTGATGCCACGGCCAGGGCCATGGAAATCATACGCAACCGCATCGACCAGTTTGGCGTGTCCGAGCCTTCCATTCAGGAACAGGGCACGGATCGCATTGCCATTCAACTGCCCGGTGTTACCGACAGGCAGCGCGCGCTGGATCTTATCGGTAAAACGGCTCTTTTGGAATTTAAGCTTGTTTCTGACGATAGCCAGAAACTGGCAGAGGCACAGGCCGGAAAAACCCCCGAAGGACACAAACTTTATAAATCGGATGAGGGGGGTGAGCTTCTTCTTGAGGAAAAAACGCTTCTGACCGGCAAGTACATAACGGATGCCCAGATAGGTTTTGGCCAGTACAATGAGCCCGATGTGAGCCTTGAGTTTAACGGCGAGGGTGCCAAGATTTTCTCGGATGTGACAGGCGCCCATGTGAACCGGCGGTTGGCGATCGTGCTGGACGACAAGGTGCAGTCAGCGCCCGTGATTAACGAGCAGATTCCTTCAGGCCGTGCCCAGATCACGGGCCGTTTCACGATGGAGCAGGCCAATGACCTGGCCATTGCGCTCCGGGCCGGCGCTTTGCCGTGTCCGATTGTTGTCGAAGAAGAACGGACGGTCGGAGCCAGTCTCGGCAAAGATTCGGTGGAACAAGGTGTCCGCGCCACGCTGTTTGGTTTTTCATGCGTGGTTGCTTTTATGGCCTTGTATTATCTCTTTTCCGGTGTCGTGGCCAATCTCGCTCTTTTGCTGAATATGCTCATTATTTCCGCCTCTTTGAGTTACTTTCATGCGACGCTGACGCTTCCCGGCATTGCAGGTATCGTGTTGACCATCGGTATGGCTGTGGACACCAATGTTTTGATTTTTGAGCGCATACGGGAAGAGCTGCTCTTGAAAAAACCGATGAGCGCGTCGCTCGCGGCCGGATACAAAAAGGCGTTTACGACGATTCTTGACTCCAATCTCACGACGCTGATTACGGCGATTATTCTGTACAACCTGGGGTCGGGCCCCGTGCGCGGTTTTGCGTTGACGCTGGCGATCGGCATCGTGGCGAGCATGTTTACGGGCATTTTTGTCACACGCGCGGTCTTTGATTCACTGCTTGCGAAGGGCGGTCTTAAAAGCCTGCGCATGCTGCAATTTTTAAAGAAAACGCCCCGGTTAAACTATCTCAAGGCCCGGAAAATTTGTTATGTGCTTTCACTTTTGGTGATCGTTGCGGGGATGGCCGCTTATTTTATGCGCGGCAGCTCCTTATATAGCGTCGATTTTTCGGGAGGCACGATGCAGGAGATCCGTTTTGAGAAGCCGGTGGCTCTGGATAAGATCCGCGGGGCGTTGGTCGAGGTGGGGTTTGGCACCGCGACCATTCAAAGAGTGGGAGACACCAACCAGATCATCATTCGTTCGGGCCTTAAGTCCGAGAATGCGATTACGGAAACTATCAAGAAAAATTTTCCTGACAACGCGTTTGAAGCATTAAGAATCGAGAGCGTGGGGCCAATTGTCGGGAAAGAGCTGAAAACAAAGGCCGTGTGGGCGTTTATTATCTCGCTGATTGCCATTTGGTCCTATGTGGCTTGGCGTTTTGACTTTAAGTTTGCGTTTGGCGCTATCCTGGCCTTATTCCATGACGGCCTCGTGGCTGTGGGGGCCGTCGCGCTGACCGGAAGGGAGATTTCGATCACGGTTTTGGCGGCTGTTCTGACTATCCTGGGTTATTCCATCAATGACACGATCGTTATTTTTGACCGCATTCGTGAACACCGGCGAAGCGGCGTGAAAGAGACATTCGAAGAAGCGATTAACAGCAGTGTCAACCAGACGATGTCTAGGACCCTCTTGACCACTTTTACGGTGCTGTTGGTCGTGCTTTTCCTTTATTTTTTCGGCGGCGAAGTAATCAATGACTTCGCATTTACGATGATCGTGGGCCTCATCAGCGGTACCTATTCGACGGTTTACATCGCGGCTCCCGTTTTGGTGGACTGGCCCGGATCCCGCAAGAAAAAATGACAGCGTGAAATCCCACTGGGTTCTGAACCCGAACGCCCAAGCGAAACCCGGTTTCGCGGGAGCGCCGGATATTCACCCGGTGGTTGCCCGTATCCTTTTTGAAAGAGGCTATCAGACCCTTAAGGCCGCCCAAAAATTCCTGAACCCCTCTCTAAATAACCTGGAAAGCCCGTTTGCGTTTGCGGACATGGAAAAGGCCGTGGAGCGCATACGCCGCGCGATTGCCGGCAAAGAAAAAATCATGATTTACGGCGATTACGATGTGGACGGAATCACCGGAAGCTCGATCCTTTTTCCCGTTTTAAGAAAGCTGGGCGCAGACGTGGAGGTGTATATTCCCCACCGGATTGAGGAAGGCTACGGATTGAATCCGGAGGCGCTCGCGAAACTTCTTAAGAAAAAATTCTCGCTTTTTATCACCGTAGACAACGGAATTACCGGTGTCGAACAAATTGAGTTCCTGAAATCGAACGGTGCGGATGTGATTATTGTGGACCATCACACACCTAAAGAAAAGCTGCCGCCTGCCGATGCGATTGTGAGCGCTTGCGCAGGAGAGAGAAAAGGCGATCCCAATCTGGCAGCTTGCGGCCTTGCGTTCAAGCTCGCATGGGCGCTGACCGGCGATTTGAATGAAGTCAAAGATTATCTGGACTTGGTCGCTTTAGGGACGATCGCGGACATAGCGCCCGTGACCGGGGACAACCGTATTCTCTTGAAACAAGGTCTGCCGATTTTGATCCAGGCCAAAAGAGCCGGTATTCGCGCGCTGATTGAATCCAGCAGACTTTCAAAAAGTAGCATCAGTTTCCGCGACATTGCGTTTGTCTTCGGCCCGCGTATCAATGCCTCAGGGCGCATGGGCTCGCCCGAGACGGCTTTCAAGCTTCTGACAACCGACAATTCGATGCTGGCACGGAATCTCGCCGCAATCTTAGAGGAGGGAAATAAGGACCGCCAGCGGGTCGAGAGTCAAACATTGGAGGAGGCACTTGAAATCATAGAACAAGGGCTTTTCGCGGCCGAAGACCGCGTGATTGTCGTGAATAACGAAGACTGGCATGAAGGGGTGCTGGGGATCGTGGCGGCGCGGATTGTCGAGCGTTATCAGAAGCCCTCGATCGTGCTTTCCGTGAAGAACGGAGTCGGCAAGGGTTCAGGGCGGTCACTCCCGAAGTTCTCGCTCTTTGACTGCGTTTTAAGCTGCGAAGAACTTTTGATGAGTTTCGGGGGACACGCCCAGGCATGCGGCTTGAGCATCAAAAAAGAAAACATACCTATTTTTAGAAAAAGGCTGAATGAGACTGCCATTCAAATGGCACCGGAGTCCAAAGCGCCGGAGCTGGAAATTGACGCCGAGATTTCACTTTCCGATGTGGGAGAGGCGTTGATTCAGGATCTGGAGAAGCTGGCGCCCTTCGGCCCCGGCAATAAGAAACCGCTATTTCTCACGCGTGATCTGCGTGTAAAAGGCGTTCCTAAAAAACGCGGCAAGGACACGCTTCAATGCTGGGTGACGGACCGCTTCGGCCAAACGACCTGTGAGGGCGTCGGTTTCCGGATGTACGAAAGATGGGAGAAATTAAGGCAAACGAACGGCCTGAGTCTTGTTTATCACCCGACACTATCGAAATTTAACGGGATTCGTTCGCTGCAGCTTGAGCTGGAGGATTGGTGCTAGAAGCCGTCCGCTTCCAGTTTCTCTTCGGGGCTCTTACAACCCTGCCGGTTTTGAGGTAGTTTGCGGACACCTTGACCCTTCGGACACGGCCGTTTTCGTCGATAATTTTCACGCTCTGAAGATTGGGCAGAAAACGCCGCCGCGTAATACCGGTCGTCTTAAGGCCTATACCGCCCGCTTTTTTGGCAATACCGCGCCGTGCAATCTTTTTGCCCATTCTGGGCTTTTTCCCTGTAAAATAACACACTCGAGACATGGATGGCTCCTTAAAGTAGGCCAGGACTATAACATTTAGAGCTTGTAAAATCAAGGGCAGATTGTTTTCGGAGTCCATACAGTTGGTATGAATCAAATAAGCTTACAGACCCCTGTCCGTTACTTGAAGGGCGTCGGGCCCGAGAAGTCCAAGATCCTGTCGCGGCTTGAGCTTGAGACTGTCGAGGACCTCTTTTATTTTTTTCCGCGGCGTTATGAAAACCGTTTTCCTGTCAAGACCATTTCCGAACTGACACTCGAAGACAAAGAGTGCGTGATGGGCACCGTCGTAAGCCGTGGAATCATCCGGACTTCCCGTGGGCAGTCTATTTTTAAAGTCGCCCTCTCGGACGGGAAAAACACGCTTTTCGGGGTATGGTTCAATCAGCCGTATCTGGCGAAGCTTTTTTTGCCTGAATCGAAAGTTATTTTTTACGGCAAAGCGGAAAAGGCGGGAAAACATTTACAGATGGCGCATCCCGAGTACGAGATTTTAAAAGACGGGGATTTCAGAGAGTCCGCCCATGTGGGAAGGATAGCTCCTATTTATCCGCTCACCGAAGAGTTGAGCCAAAAAAGCCTGCGTTCGCTGCTGTTCCAGGCGGTGAACCGTTTGGGATGGCTCGCAAAGGACCCGTTTCCGTTTTCTTTCAGGAAAAAGACAGGTTTCGTGGACCGCGTGTTTGCCTTCAGACAGATTCATTTCCCGTCAACCGAAGAAGACCTGAAAAAAGCCTACGAGCGTCTGGTGTTTGACGAGTTTTTTGTGATGCAGCTTATCGTGCATCTTAAAAAGCTAAAGTTTCAGAAAGAAAACAGGGGCATTTTACACTTGAAGGGCGAGGAGGAAGTCCGGCGTTTTATCGAAACGCTGGATTTTTCCTTGACAGCCGGTCAGGAGGCGGCGATCCGGGACATCCTGAACGACATGAAAAAACCCATGGCCATGAAGCGGCTGGTCCAGGGGGACGTGGGAAGCGGCAAAACCGTGGTGGCAGCGGCAAGCCTTCTTTTTACCGCCCGCAATGGTTTTCAGGGTGCATTGATGGTGCCGACCGAGGTTTTGGCGCAACAGCATTATTTTAAGCTTACGCAGCTCCTGGAGCCTTTTGACATTCATTGCGGTTATCTGGGTCAGGGGGCGTCCGGCGAGTCCCGGCGAGAGATTCTTTCCCGCCTGGAAAACGGAGATGTTTCGGTGGTGGTGGGAACCCATGCATTGATTCAACAGGGCGTAAAATTCAAAAAACTGGGCCTTGTCATCATTGACGAGCAGCACAAGTTCGGTGTTTTTCAGCGATCGACCTTGAAAGAAAAAAGCGGCGACGCGGCGCACTTTTTATTGATGACTGCGACGCCGATTCCCCGCACGCTGGCGATGACGCTTTACGGGGACTTGGATATTTCCACGATACGCGAACTGCCGAAAGGCCGTCAGCCGGTCAAAACATTTTGGGTGGGTGAAAATAAGCGCCGTGAAATTTACCGTCTTTTGGACGAGGCGGTTGCCAAGGGGGGCCAGGGCTACGTGATTTGCCCCCGGATAGAGGAGCGCGGCGAGTTTTCCGCCAAGAGCGTTTTGGCGGCTTACACGGAGTTAAACAGCGTTCTCTCCCACCGTAAAATCGGAATATTGCACGGCCGGATGAAATCGGACGAGAAAAAAGAGGTGATGCGGGAGTTTAAAGACAGGAAGCTCGAGCTTTTGGTGGCCACGGTCGTGATTGAGGTGGGGATCGACGTTCCCAATGCCACGATCATGATCGTGGAAAATGCCGAGCGGTTCGGTCTGGCTCAGCTTCATCAGCTTCGGGGAAGGGTCGGACGCGGCCGGGAAGAATCCGTTTGCGTGTTATTTTCTGATACGGTCAATCCGGAATCCGCGGACAGGCTGCATGCATTTGAAGAATCGGACAGCGGTTTTGAGATCGCAGAAAAGGACTTGGAGCTCAGGGGCGCCGGGGATATCGTCGGAGAAAAGCAGCATGGACTCCCCGCTTTGAGAATCGGCGATTTTGTGAAAGACACACAGCTCTTGGAGCTCGCGCGCCGCGAAGCCAGACAGATCGCAGAGAATGACCCGCTTTTGGAGAAAAAAGAGAACCTTCCTCTTAGGCGCGAGATTGAAAAGCGTTTCAATCTCTCTCAGGACAGGCTGGCGGTGATCGCATGACCCCACCACCTCCTTTGGAATTTTTAATTCCAGCGCGTAGCGCTGAGGCGACTGCGTCGCCTCAAAAGGAGGTGGTGGGGTGAAAATCCTGACCGGGGCGCTTCGCGGGCAAACGCTTTCATTCACGCCCAATGTTCGCTTGCGGCCCACAGCCGACAAAGTCAGGAAGGCCATTTTTGATGCGCTGCGCGGCGCGCTGGAGGGCGCCCAAGTGCTCGATCTTTTCAGCGGCACCGGGGCGCTGGGCATTGAAGCGCTTTCCGCCGGCGCCAAGGCCGTTACGTTTGTGGAGATTGACAGGCGCCAATCCAGCCGGATTCTTGAAAACTTAAGACGGCTTAAACTTTTGGATCGCAGCCGAGTCATGACCGCTGACGCGCTCAAGGCGGTCCTGGATTTTTCAAGACGCGGCTTGAGCTTTGATTTTATTTTTATGGATCCGCCCTACGGCCGCGGTTTGGACCGCAAGCTGATGGACGCGTTGTCGGAGTCGCCGGCAGTGAATGAAGGAGGGATCGTGGTGCTTGAGTGCCGTCGGAACGAAGACGCACCGGGAGAAAAAGGGCAATTAAAAATGATCCGGTCGAAAGTGTACGGAGATACGCGGGTCGTTATTTATTCCCGTGTTCTTCAGTAGGAAATTGCGCGGCGAACTGCCGGATCCATTTCTTCGCGGCCTCTTCTTCGGAAATGTTGCGGCCCATTTCTTTGGAAAGGTTTTTACGGTATTCGATGATTTCAAGCGCTTCCTCGGCGATCTTGGCTTTGAATGCGCTCGGGCGGTCCATGAAACACACCCCGGTTTTGTACTTACCGGTTTTTCGGTCTTCTTTTGAAAAGACCACACGCGCATTGATTGAAAACGCTTTTTCTTTGATCAAAATAGACAAGTTGATGGTTTCTCCGCGTAAAAGCTGGTTGCGCCACAAGAAACTTAAGCCCCCCAGCGACAGGTCCAGCGCTTCGGAGGAAACAGGTTCTTTTTCGGTGGGGATATGGAGCTTGAGCGGCGCGCTGATCGGGTGACGGATAAAGCTTCTCTTTTCCTTAAACAGAGTGGCCATAACGCCGTATTGTACCATAAAAAAGCCTAAAAAGAATGCCCGCTCTCATCAACTTCTCTTTGACTCGTAACCCCTTATCCAGTATAGTGTTCTAACTATGTGCTTTGAACGCCTTAAATCCACTGTGGGTCGAAAAGCGGTGATGGCCGTGAGCGGGCTTATTTTGCTCTTGTTCGTGGCGGGTCATATGATTGGAAATCTGCAGGTTTTCCTGGGGCAGGAGGCGCTTAACAGTTATGCCGACCATTTGCAGAGCCTGCCTGTTTTATTGTGGCCTGTCCGGCTATTTCTTCTTTTAGTGCTTTTGCTTCACATGGCCGTCTCGATTTCGCTCGCATGGGAGAATAAAACCGCGCGTCCGGTCCCCTATGCTTATCAAGACACGGTCCAGGCCGGTTATGTCTCCCGGACGATGGTGGTTTCCGGCGTGGTTATTTTCACTTTCATCGTGTATCATCTTTTGCATTTTACCTTCGGAACGACGCACCCGCAATATTTTCACCTCACGGATTCCAAGGGGCGCCATGATGTTTATTCGATGGTAATCTTAAGCTTCCGCGACCTTTGGGTGTCGGGATCGTACGTGGCCGCCATGGCGGTGTTGTGCGCTCATTTGAGCCATGGCATCCAAAGTTTGTTTCAGTCCCTGGGGTTTAACAATGAAAAAAGCCGTCCATTTTTTGAAAAGTTGGCAATCGCGGCGTCGATCATGATTTTTATCGGGAACAGCTTCATTCCGTTTGCGGTGCTCATGGGGTTTTTGAAATTGCCATCGGGAGTTATTTGACATGACGCTGGATGCCAAGATTCCCTCAGGCCCAATCGAATCTAAATGGGACAAACACCGCTTCGAGATGAAGCTTGTGAACCCCGCCAATAAGCGTCAATTCAGCGTGATAGTGGTCGGCACGGGCTTGGCTGGCGCTTCCGCAGCGGCGGCCCTGGCGGAGCTTGGCTACGATGTAAAGACGTTTTGTTTTCAGGACAGCCCGCGCCGGGCGCACAGCATTGCGGCACAGGGGGGAATCAACGCGGCCAAGAACTATCCGAACGACGGCGACAGCATCGAGCGTCTGTTCTACGACACCCTTAAAGGTGGGGATTTCCGCGCTCGTGAGGCCAACGTCTATCGATTGGCTCAAGTGAGCAACCAGATTATCGACCAGTGCGTGGCCCAGGGCGTGCCTTTCGCGCGTGAATACGGCGGCACTCTGACTAATCGTTCATTCGGCGGCGCTCAGGTTTCAAGAACTTTTTACGCGCGGGGCCAGACGGGGCAACAGCTTCTCTTGGGAGCTTATCAGGCGCTTAGCCGTCAAATCGGCCTTGGGACAGTCAAAGCATATCCGAGGACTGAAATGCTGGATCTCGTGCTCATCGAGGGGCACGCGAAAGGGATTGTTGTCCGGGACCTCGTAACCGGAAAAATCAGTTCTCATGCGGCCGATGCCGTGGTGCTGGCCACCGGCGGCTATGCGAATGTTTTTTATCTTTCTACGAACGCAGCCGGCTGCAATGTCACGGCCGCCTACCGCGCTTATAAAAAAGGCGCTTTGTTTGCGAACCCTTGTTTCACGCAGATCCATCCGACCTGCATTCCCGTCACCGGCGACCATCAATCAAAACTCACGCTGATGTCCGAGTCCCTAAGAAACGACGGCCGCCTATGGACGCCGAAGAAGAAGCAGGACAAGCGGCCGTCCCATGAAATTGCGGAAGAAGAGAGGGATTATTTTCTTGAACGAAAATATCCTGCTTTTGGGAATCTGGCGCCGCGCGACATCGCTTCACGCGCCGCCAAGCAGATTTGTGATGAAGGCCGCGGCGTCGGGGAATCGGGCCGCGGCGTGTATCTTGATTTTGCCGATGCGATTCGGCGTTTGGGAAAAAAAGAGATTGCCGATCGCTACGGAAATCTTTTCCAGATGTATGAAAGAATCACGGCTGAAAATCCTTATGAAGTCCCGATGCGGATATATCCGGCGCTCCATTACACGATGGGTGGACTCTGGGTGGATTACAATCTCATGACTAACGTCCCGGGGCTTCACGTGATCGGCGAAGCCAATTTTTCGGACCATGGCGCCAACCGCCTGGGCGCGAGTGCACTGATGCAGGGACTGGCGGACGGTTATTTTATTCTGCCTTACACGATCGGACATTATTTTGCGTCGAATCCCAAGACTCAAGTTTCGGGCGAATCTCCGGAGTTTAAGAGGTCTGAGGAAGACGCCCGCGCGCGGATTCAAACGATTCTTTCGATCAAAGGCAAAAGGACCGTGAAGTCGTTTCACCAAGAGCTCGGGCATGTTTTGTGGGAGTGCTGCGGGATGGCCCGGAACGCCGCGGGGCTCAAAAAAGCGCTGGGGGAAATCCCCCGAATCCGCGAGGAATTCTGGAAAAATCTGAATGTGCTCGGAGACCGCGAAGCACTGAATCCTGCGCTCGAACAGGCCGGGCGCGTCGGAGACTTTCTTGAATTTGCCGAGCTTCTTTGCCAGGATGCGCTTCACCGGGAAGAATCCTGCGGCGGCCATTTCCGCGAAGAATACCAGACGCCGGACGGCGAGGCGCTCAGGAACGATGAAAAATTCTGCTACGTGGCCGCTTGGGAGTATCAGGGTGTCGGAAAGCCGGCCGCGCTTCACAAGGAGGCGCTGGAGTTTCAGAGTGTGAAATTGACCCAGCGAAGTTATAAGTAACTTCGCTGGGTCATCCCCGCGCAAGCGGGGATCAGGGTATGATTCCCGCTTTCGCGGGAATGACAGGTGGGGAGAAAAAGTGAACTTAAAACTCAAGGTCTGGCGGCAGAGGGGGTCGGGTGACAGGGGACGCCTGGTGGAATATGAAGCCAAAAATATCAGCCCCGACGTCTCTTTCCTGGAAATGCTCGATATCGTCAATGAAGAACTGACCCGGAAAAACGTCGAGCCGGTCGCGTTTGACCATGACTGCCGTGAGGGGATCTGCGGCACGTGTTCTTTGATGGTTAATGGCATTGCTCATGGCCCCAGAAGAGCGACCACCGCCTGCCAGCTTCACCTGAGGCATTTTAAGGACGGCGATACGATCACGATCGAGCCTTGGCATGCCAAGGCGTTTCCGGTCATCAAAGACCTTGTGGTGGATCGGAGCGCGTTTGACAGGATTGTCCAGGCCGGAGGATTTATTTCGGTGAATACCGGCGGCGTTCCGGAGGCGAATACGATTCCGGTCCCGAAGCGCACGGCCGATCGGGCAATGGACGCGGCCGCCTGCATCGGCTGCGGCGCCTGCGTCGCCTCCTGCAAAAACGCCTCTGCCATGCTTTTTGTCGCGGCCAAAGTTTCACACCTGGCACTTTTGCCCCAGGGACAAGCGGAGAAAAAAGAGCGTGTCCAAAAGATGGTGGCGCAAATGGACAAGGAAGGGTTCGGGGCTTGCACAAATCAATATGAATGCGAGGCCGTGTGTCCGAAGGAAATCAGTGTGAGTTTTATTGCAAAAATGAATAGAGAGTATTTGAAATCTAGTATTTAATGTGTCATTCCCGCGCAAGCGGGAATCTAACCTTAACTTTGATCCCCGCTTTCGCGGGGATGACAGGAGTTGCTCATGACAGAACCAATCATTGAAACTCGCAGCACCCCCGGGGTGGTCATTTTCGTGGCGGTATTAAATTTTATCACGAGTTTTTTTCTTTTTATCGCCTCGGCGGTATGCGTGGCGGTGCTGCTTTTTGGAAATATCCTGGGTGTCTACGAGGCGGTCACGAAGCAGATCACGCAAGTTTACGGCCAGCCCAATCTTTCCTTCGGACTTAACTTTATTTTCGGCGCGATACTGACCCTCACGCTTGCGTTCGCGGTTTTTTACCTTTTGATCGGGATAGGGCTTTTGAAGGGAAAGAAACTTGCCTGGTATTTTCAGATCGCGCTCTCGATGCTCGGGCTCCTTGGTTTTCCGCTGGGGACCGCGATCAGCGTCGTTGTCCTTATTTTTTTCTTCCAGCAAAATATCCGCGCTTTCTTCAAGGCCTGATCGATGGCGCTTGTCAAAGCCAAAATTCGGGCGGGGCACAGTCCCGACGCCGACGATGCATTTATGTTTTACGCGATCGCGCATGAGAAGATCAGGACGGACGGAATCACGTTTTCGCACGTGATTGAGGACATCGAATCTTTGAATCAGCGTGCATTTAAAGCAGATCTTGAAGTCACCGCGCTCTCCGCGTTCACGTTTTTCCAGGTGGCCGATAAGTATGCGCTGATGCCCTGCGGCGCCTCGATCGGCGACAATTACGGGCCGATGGTCGTGGCGACAACGTCCATTTATCCGAAAGAACTCGAAGGAAAAAAAATCGCGGTGCCGGGCCTCCATACGACCGCTTACTTAGCGCTCAAGCTCTTCCTGCCTGATTTTAAGGCAGTCGTGATGCCGTTCGACAAAATTCTGGAAGCGGTGTCGAGCGGCGAGGTTGACGCGGGGCTTGTCATTCACGAGGGCCAGCTGATTTATAAATCCCTGGGTTTTCACAAAGTGGTGGACCTGGGGGAGTGGTTTTACGAGGTTACGAAGCTGCCTTTACCGCTCGGCATCGACGCGGTCAGGAAAAATTTGGGGCGCGACGTGATGCGGAAAACCACTCGGATTTTAAGAGAGAGCATTGAGTACGCTCTGAAACACCGCGACGAAGCCTTAATGTACGCGATAAAATTTGGGCGCGGAGTGGAGGTAGACACCGCGGATCAGTTTGTTGCAATGTACGTGAATGATCACACGGTGGACATGGGCCGCAAGGGCAAGGAAGGGCTCCTGGCGCTTCAGCGCGCCGCGATCGAAAATGGGCTTTTAAAGGACCCAGCCAAGATTGAATTTGTGAGCATGTGATGAGATTTCTCGCCCCGTTGTTCAGCAGCGATCGCGATGACAGTAGGAAAACATAAGAGAGGAAAGAAGCATGTTCGGCCCGATGAAGGACGTGATGAGTCAGTTTCAGATGGTCCAGAGGCTGATGCATAACGAGAACTTTAAGGCGTTTATTGCGCACCCTAAGGTGCAGGCCTTGTTCCATGACCCGGAATTCAAAGAAGTGGCCAAAACTAAAGATTTCTCAAAGATCATGGCCCACCCGAAATTCGCCAATCTCACGCGTGATCCCGAAGTGGCCTCTTTGATGGCCAAAATCAATCCCCAAGATTTGATGGGGAAATGAAAACAGGTTTTTGTGTTTTTGCATTCTTACTTATTTTCCTTGCGCCTATCCCCGCCGCGGCGGCGGGGAAAGTGGAGGCGCTCGACGCCGACAAGGACGGAAAAACGGACAGCTGGCTTCAGTACGACAAAGAGGGGAGCCTAAAGGCGACGGCGAAGGACACCAACCAAGATGGGAAACCGGACACTTACACCCAATGGCTGCAGGGGCGAAATCTTGTGATGCGCGAAAGTGACGGGAATTTCGACGGCCGAATTGACCGCCGCTGGCTCATGCAGTGGGATCCGAATAAACGCATGATCACCGGCATGACAAGGCAGAATCTGCCGCAGTATACGGCGATGCCGGGATACGTCACGCTGTGGTCCGAGGAAGACAACGATTTTGACGGCAAGATCGACGCGTATACGGAAAGAGGAAACAAGAACCCCTCTCGAGAAAGAATAGGCCAACCGATCGAAAAGAGCGCCAAATGAAAATCGTCACTTAATTTTCCAGTACTGCCTTAGCCTCAAAACTATGGGGATAGAGGCTCATAATTTTCTTTTTTAATGCTTCGGCCTCTTCCTTATTCTCCAGATGTTCCTGCCTTAAGACGGCGTCCGCCATCATGGCTAAGCTCGCGTAAGAGGAATCGGCGTATTGAAGGTAGATCCTCTGGAACACCCAACTGGCCTCTTCATACTCGTGCAGATGGGCATAATAGGCACCGATGAAGAGCAGAAGCGGCACGCGGTCGAGATCGGTTTGATTGTCGACCGCCTCTTCCATCGCATGGATGGCCTTAATGTGCTCGATTTTATCCTCGTCCCGGGTGGCCTTAAGGATATCATCCGCGATGGCGGCGAGCGATTGAAGCGCCGAGTCTCGTGATTCGATTCGGATATAGATGGGACAGGGCGTTAGGAGTTCGCGAACGCGCCCGGGACTCATGCTGATTAAGAGAATAACCTGATTCTTTTTCCCAAACTGAAATAATTCCTCAAGCTCCATGCGCCGAGATTCCACGATTTTTTCTATCTTAATCCCGGAATGGCGCAGCTCGAGAGATGCTTCATATCCTGATGTTACCGCCACGCTTCTTTTTCCGAACAAGGCGCTTTGGGTTGCGCCCACTTTCACTGTTCCGGTTACAACGCTGATCATAGAGTTGGGATGAGCTTGCGAGGGAGCGGCGACCATAAACTGGGTACCCATCGCGCGTGCGAAGGCATTGGGTGTGAGGATTCTTAAGGGGTACTTCATGTGATTTTCTGCGCCAATACTGACGAGCGTCTGGCCTTTCACAAGCTCTAAGACCGTTTCATTGGCGGTGAATCTCGATTTTAAATTCCGGATAATCAATTCGGAATCGGGATGAAGCTTGATCCGGTAACGATTTTCCAACTCAAGAATTAACCAACCGGCTTCATTCGTCTGGATTCTGTCTCCGG
>Ga0155276_149_pt2 | contig 31123 bp, 25 predicted proteins | sample RifCSPhighO2_02_FD_106244 | JGI IMG/M metagenome (GOLD analysis project Ga0155276, IMG submission 106244) | Omnitrophica bacterium RIFCSPHIGHO2_02_FULL_51_18 | reverse complement strand
AGCAGAAGAATGGGATCGACTTTTAGTTTATTGGCCGCTGATAGCGCTGTGTAAGCAGCGACATAGTTATTGACGGCCTGCTGAAATGTTTGTCCGTTTAAAACCTGCTGGATAAAAATATTCGGATCAACCAAATCTCCTTGGCTGTCAAAGATCAGGCCGTTATTCATCAACGTATCAAATTCGGGTTTTGAGACTACATCTAGAGTAAGATCGTAGGCTGTCAAAAGTCTCGATTCGACGGTGCTACGGTCGGTAGGCGAAAGTGCCGTAACGGCCGCTTTGAATTGGGCAATTCCTACAAATGGTAGCAGCGGATCTGCCCTCAAAGTACCACTGGAGTCATAGAGAATACCGTTGTCCAATAAAATGGTTTTCTCGGCGGCGTTCAAGCCGTCCGAAAGATCGATATTAAACGCTGAATTTAAAATCGCCTCAATATCCGTCCGATAAGGAGAATTTTGAACGGCTGTCACAAAATCATCAACCGCACCAATAGCCTCAAAAATAACGATGGGATCATCCCTCAGAATTCCATCAGAATCATAAATAATACCTTGGTCCAAAAGTATAGTGAATTCGCTAGAATCGATTCCATTGGATATATCCACCCCAAAATTGTCCAGGAGTAACGCCTGAAGATCGGCGGAATCTGGGTCCGCATCAATCGCCAATATAAACTCCACAATCGCCTCAAACGGCTCAACAGGGCTGGGCCGGAAATATCCGTCCTCATTGTAAATAATCCCCGCCATCTCTAATTTTCTTCTTTCTCTCAATCCGAACCCGTCGGATAAATCCCATCCGGACATCATGGGGAAGGCGCTATTCAGAAGTGACTGGATATTTGAAAGATGCCCTGTGGCCGTAATAGCGTCCAAGAAGTCGGAAATCGCCTGAAGAAAACTTGTCGGGTAGCTGCTTGTTAAATCAAAAGGACTCGTCCCATCTTGCGCAATAAATGCCCACGCAGTTGAAGCAACTGACGGGCCCGTCGGTGTCACCCAACCCGGGTTATCGTGATAAATACGTACCCCCGGAGTATCAGCATAAAGAAAAGAGGAAATGCCTGATGGTTCCGTCACCAGATAATCAAGAACTTTATTGTTAAAATAATTACGGCGGGCGCCATAATAGTCCGAAGCTGTCTGATTACCCTGCGCCGCAAAATACGACGCCAGATAATCGTAAACTACGATCATATGCTGAGTGCCTTCGACCCATACGATTCCGGAGCGGCCGGCCAATCCCGCGTTGATGGAATCTGAAAAATCGAAGCCCTTCCAGTCTGACAGATTCGTTCCGCCAAAAGTACCGTTGTTTTTTACCGCAAATGTGGATTCGAGTTGCGACATAAAAGTATCGATGTTGATGCCAAAGTCAGACTGAAGCGTCTGCGCTCCGAAAACCAATAAGGCCCAGGAGTTCACGTCAAGCGCTTGATTGGGGTCATTAATCCCGCGGCGAAAAAGCCCCGTGCCGCTGTTATAAGCATAAGTGGTAAACCAATTTTTCAATGCCCCCTGTTCTTGGGTAAACAAAGTCTTATCCGAATCACTGGAAGGTAAAATCTTATTCAGCGAATCAAGCAAAGCATAATAATCAAGATTGTTTTCTGTGGAAAAAATAGTGCCAAAATTCGGAGTGGTTCCGGGGTTGTCTGCCCCCATGGCTCGCGCGCCGTTTTGCCCCGGAAGAGTGCTAATCCAAACTGCTATTTTTTTGGCCAAATCGATGGCGCTCTGATCGCCGGTCTTCATGAAATAGCGCACGCAGAAAATCCCGATCCACGCATTGGGTCCCAAGATTTTTAGCTGTTCGACTTTGGTACCATTGGGATCTTGAGTGTTGTAAAAAGTCCAAAAACCCGTGCCATCCCAATTTGCCTTGAAAAAGTCGAGAATTTTATTAGCATTGGTATAATCGCCCTGTTCGAGAAACGCCATGCCGGCCACTGCTTGGTCGTAAGTGGCGGCCTGGTCTTCAAGTCCAGACGCGTCGGGGTAACTGGTGAGAAGATAGGTGCTTGTATTTGAGGTTTGATTGGCGGCGAGAGACGCATACCCTTGCGTCGGATCAAAGCTTGAATTGGAAACCGGTTGATTTTGAATCAGATCCGCTACGGCTTGATGATTATCCACAAGATTTTGATTGACGGAGGCGGTGTCCTCATTTAAAACATTTTGCAGTGTGTTTTCCTCATCAGGGACTAGATTAGTTGTCGCCCAAAGAGACTGTTCGGATAAAAGAGATAGGGCTAGTAAAAGACTTAGTAATCTTAGTTTAGGTGAGTGGGAACATTTTTCAATCATTATTGCTCCACTTCTGTAAAACCTGGGGAATGTATTATGTAATTACAATCAATTTTAACTAATATAATATAACTTTTAAAATTGATTTAAGAACATAGGTAAAAAAACAACTATACTTTCTTAGTCTGTACCTTTAAGTATACCCAATGAACGCTCATTTAACAAGGCCCAAATGGAAGATTTTAGAGGTAAATAGCACTAAAAATCCCCCGATAAGGAGACCCTAAGAAGGTGCTCTATGTCGATAGTCGGCAGCATAAAACTACTCGTGCTATAGGGGTTGACATCCGGCCCATTCGTCCCCCATCCAAACACGCCATATTCGATGCGCAAAAGCTGGTTCGGATTGATTCGATAATCCACATTGGCGTAAAAATTATGATGGCCCTCATAGCTAGCCTCGGCCAAATTGGTCGCGATAAGCTTCGGCACATCAATCTGGTGCGAGTAGGTATAATCAAAAAATAACGACAATTTCTTGCTATAAATAAGGGTGGCGCTCAGCCCGATATGATTGATATTGTCATCCAAGCCACTCGCAAATTCGTAGGAATTTTGCGTCGCGTGGAGCGTATAAGTCGACCGCTCATCAGGCGCATAAATCAGCCTCTCTTTTGTCATCGTAAAATAAGGGTAAGGAGGCACGCTATGGAGCGATGCCTGACCATATAAAAATGTCTGCATGTGATCCAGCAAAAGCCCCTCCACGCGGTCATTGGATGATTGAAAGAAGTCGGCAAGCAGCCCCCGCGGGAAATCCGGGATCGCATTGGAACGCTCAAGGATACCTTCCGCAGTCAGTTCAGAATTCACAACATACTGCAGTCCTAAAGAATAGGTGTGTTGATCGGCATCCCTGCCTCCGGCTACCGCGGTATTTTGAATCGTAAAATCTTGGATATCAATATCATCCTTGGGAAAATAAAAATCTGTGAGTGACGGCTCAATATTTGCGGTCGTCTTGGGGAGGCCGCGCCAGCGAATAAGGCCTTTACCGGTCAATCGTGAGGTCAATTTGAGCGTAACTTCGTCGCGGATCACGGTCTCAACATAGTCACTCCCTGTTTGTTTTGTGACATAACGCGTGTCGAACAAATTATAAAACCGGTCCGTAAAAAGCTTCTCTCTCCACTGCGCGCGGATAACGGACCGGTTTACATCCACGCCGTCTCCAATGCGAAAAAATTCCAAGTCGGGCTTGTCCACAAAACTAATGTGATTGCCCCAAAAAGCATCATCCCGCGTTTCCAAATACCGCGACAGAAGCGGCTGAAAGTGCTTGTCCATACGTGTCCAGCTTAGGTCTACTTCGGTGTGACCGCTTGCCGCTGCGTGATCAAAGCGGGTTTCTAAAACTACCTTATAGGCATAGCCGTCCCGGTTAATGGCGACTGGGCTATTGCTCTGGAGCAAAAACTTCTGTTGCCGCAGGTCCTGTTCACGGTACGACCGCGCAGCTTCACCTTTCAATTTGATATTTTGATTAAACACGTATTCCCCGTCGAGTGCCCACACCTGCCCCCTGTCGACCCATTCACTGTCGACAAAACCGCCGCGTAAAGTGTGAGTGCTGCCGGTCGTAAGCTGGTCCGTCAGCTGGTATTTGACGCGGGTGGCCCATGGCAGATTGTTCACCTTAAAATATTCGTCATCCCAGGGGGTAATCGGGGCAGCGACCGTGGAGGCAATGTAAGCCTTATCAAAATTCCCCTCAAAAGAAGCACCGCGTAAGAGGACAAGGCGGTTTCCTTCACTGTCTCTGGCGAGAAAAGACAACGCGTCCGAATAATAGCCGCGTTTGAATGTATCCTGGTTGTCAATGTTTAGAAAAAATTGGGCAGGTTTGTATTCATACAGCCAAGGACTCGCTTGCCAATAGTCTTTGTGATTCGACAGCTGAAGTGGATCATCCGTCGTTAGTGCCTGCGTCTCATCAGCCAGCGCGAACACACGCAGATTCCACTGGTCTTCGGTAATGTCCATCCAGAGTTTTCGGATGGGTTTGTAGTCAAAATCGATATCTACTTCCCTAAGCTGGACCGGAGGAACGGCATAACTCGAAAGACCCGAGATCGCCGTCGCGGTTGTGTGACCGCTGTGAATTTTTATCGCCGGTATATTAAAACGATTCCCAATATTGTCACGATAAATTTCAGAAATAGTCGAGTTGAACGACCCCAGATACTTGAGATTATAACGGAGTCGAACCGTCGCATCTCCCGGATCGGTCTGCTGGTATTGATCGCCGGTCGTACCAACCCATGACCAGGGATCATTCACTATTTGAGTATAAAAATTAATCGGGTCTACCGGCGAGAAATCAATATTCAAAAGATGTTGACTATAGATGGCTTTATCGAAGGTATTATTCTGCCTTTCACCAAAAAGGTAGTCCGAATTGGGCCCTTGAAGGGTAAACATGTTGTTATTGGCCCAGGAGTCATTCACGATGAAATCCTCCGAATCGATGCCCGCAGCCAGGCGGTATTTGCCGCTGATTCGGATCCGGCCGCCCGGCAACAGCTCCCCCTTCTCCTCTTTCTCGGACTTTTTCAAGTCTTCGGAGCCGTACGCGGTGGTTTCAAATGGGGGCCTCGCGGGAGGAGCGCCTTCGGAAAGCGGCTCGGCCGTTTCGTCCAAAAACTCGGAGGCCGGCGTGACAGGACCCACCATCCGCGAGTCAGCATCCGAAGAAGATGCGCCGGCTGTTTCAGCCGCGAAACAAGGCAAAGCGGATTGAAACAAAAAACTTACAAGAAGGATTAAAAAACGGCCGAAAAAAACGCGTCTCATGGTTTGGAAGCGCCCAACGACCTGATTTTTTGAAGCAAGAGAGCCGTTTTCTTATTTTTCATCGCATAAGCAATCGGAATGGACCAAATCGCCATGTTGCGGTAATAAAAATCCCCGAAGAGATAACGCCCCGTCTTTGCATCCACCATGTCCGGCTGGTTCCAGGGGCTTTTCTGGATATTTCGAATATTATCCCACACTCTGTAAGCGTCTTTCAATACATGATTCAGAGAAAATCCCCGCGACACGCAAAGGCTCAAGAAAGCCCAGTTCATGCCGATCCAGACGTTTTGGGCATGGGGGTTGGAGGTGTCCGGACGCCCGTCCCTCAAAACGGAATTCACGAAACCGTGGCGCGAATGTTTGCCGCTCATTTGCCTGATGTAAAGGATCGCTTTTCTGATTTTTTCCAGGTCGGCGATGGGCCCGAGCGCCAGGAGGTCCGCGTACCACTGCCCGTTCAATTGCGACAATGAACAAGTACCCCCGAAATAACTCCCGTTCCAAAGTTTGTTTTCAAAGCTAGTTCTTCCCTTGAGATAGGCGTCCCGGCATTGATTAAAAAACTTCCTGTCCCCCAAAAGCGACGCCACGCGCTGACAAGCCAAAAGCGCCGCCAGAAATATGCCGGACGTGTAGGCATGGGGGCCCCTCAAATCCCAAAGGTCAAATGTCTGATCCGCTCCTTCGTGGTCCGGAAGACCGTCCCCGTCCTTGTCGGCGTCGAGCGTCCAGCCAAGCGCCTTCCGGACATGCGGATACAGGCTCCGAAGCCTATCCTGACGGCCCGACCACAGGAAATCCCTGTACACCATCAGGATAAACTTGGGGTTCAAGTCCTTCCAAAAATAAAACGTGGTGCCGTCGGACGGAAGATCCAAACGGTTCCTTCCCAGATCATGAGGAATATACCCGTCCGGTCTTTGCGCCTTCGCAAATTGCCGGATCGATGAATACTCAAGCTCCGGAAAGAAATAGCTTAAAGGAATCGAGCCGTAGAAACCCACGTCCAGCGTGCCCATCAGGGGACAAACCTCCGGCGCTTCATAAAATGAAAAACGCCCGTCTTTCGTGTACCAGCTGGACGCAAAAAACGGGGACAAACCCGTCAAAAGCGCGTCGTTAAACCAGCGCGGGAAAGGCAGCGAGAACACATGCTTGTGCAACCGGGAAACCTTCGATTCCAGCGCCTTTCTATTGAGCGACGCATACCTCGAAACTTGCGCGGCATCTTTGAAATAATGGGCATAACGATGCCCCCACGGAGCCTGATGAGGAAAATGCCAGCAGGCCGTAAACAACAGCTTTTTTTTCTTCTTGGGAGGCACCGGCTGACTGGCGGCGACCGCGCCGCAAAGTTCATGGTTCTCCCCGGAGGCAACGGCGCCGGAGCGGCGGTCGGAGAGTTTTCCGTTTCTCACAAACTCATCCCACGCGGGCAAGGCTATGTCCTTCGGCGTGAATGAAAAATTCTTCGTCACCGCGTTCCAACTTTCAATGAAACTGAGCTTCCAGGCGCCTTTCGGGAAGCTGAACCTTAACCGGCCCCGGCGGCCGTCGTAGGACGTCGGATCGTGGTTTAATAGCTCCAGGTGCAGAGACCGCCCGTCCTCGTGAACTTTATTCTGACGCCCCACACACCATTCTCCGCTTGTATTTCTGGCAATAAAAATGAGCCCCGCCTTCAGAGGAACGCCGGATCTATTGTGTACATGCCACTTAAAAAACGCGGTGGGAAGAGACGAGTTCTTGGCATCGCCGGGGATCCAGGAAGAGAAGGCCTCCAGACAAACCTCCGCGTCCAGTCCCGGAATTTTATAATAAAGTTTTGCCTTCGGAAAAATGCCTTCGTATCGGACGGGTTTAAGCGTGGAGATGCCCGGGATCATGGCCGCCTGCAGGAGATACGACTTCTTGTAAAGCTTCTTTCCTCGCCCAAACTCCACCGAGACGCCGAAGTGAAAGCCCAGGACACCGGGATATTCTCCGTTGCCCGACACAGGGTGAGACCAATTATTCTGAAACGTAAAGGCGTTTAGAAGGCCGTTCGGGAGCAATTCAAATTTTCCGGCTCCTATGCCTCCGAGAGGAACACCCCCTTGCACGCGATCACGGCCGTTGTAAACAGGCACTACTGCACCGCCTTTTTATTGTCCAGGTCAAAAGGATTATAGCCCACCCATGCGAAAATACCGTAGGCGGTTCCGGCGACGGAACCTGTGCGGCGGCCTTTGGGCGTGCGCCAGCCATGGCCGGTATCTACGTTGTCGATCGAGGCATAAGGCAGACAGCCGCGGCCCTGGCCGGTCCTGGAGGGACTGGTGATAATGAGCTTTTGCAGCTCGTTCAGGTAAAGATTTGCTTTTTGTGAATAAACGGCCTCTTTTTCCGGATAGCCTGATGCTTTAAAATAGTCCGAAAGGATCTGGTAGGTCACGATCATCTGCGCGGTCCACTCGGTCGAAATAACGCCCCCGCGGCCGATATTCTCCGCCTTTGCAAAGTCAAAACCGCGCGCGGCCGCCGTCTTGCCGCTCGACCGTTTATAACTGACGGACACTTCACAATGCTCCTCGGCAAATTGTATGATTGCTTCGGGATCAAACTCGATGACTTGAAGTGTTTCAGGGCCGATCGCGGCAATCGCCCAGCTAAACGTGTCCGTCGCGATCGTCGCATCCCCCTTGCCGCGGTTCATGCGTTTTTCTTTCACGCTGTAAGCGTATTTTTTGACCCAGGCCAGCACTTTTTTAGAGGCCGCCTCGTATTGCGCTTCCCCGGTGATCCGGTGCATCATCTGCAAAAACGCGTACGCATCCAAATTGTGCTCGGTGCTGTACCAACTGACTGCGGGGCCCCCTTTCAGGCCGCCTTCCTCATCCTGCATCCGAATCACCCAATCTGCCACGGACTTGGCGATGCCCATGAACCGCCCGTCCTTCATCTTATTTTCATATTGAAGCGCCGCAATCCCTATCCAGAGGTTGGGGCCCACATGGACCGTGCGTTCGACGGGGCTTCCGTCGCCCGCGTGATACGCATTGTAATAAGCGCCGTCTTCCTTTTCGGCCTTGGATCCGTAAAAAGAGAGGATACGTTTGGCGCTTTCCGGGTCGTTGAATAAAAGATAGGTTTGACAGGCCAAGGACTGGTCATAACTGAAGGCCCAGTCTTCCAGCGCCGCATCCCCTTCAAAGCTGGCCACCAGGCCCGTCCGGAGGTTTTGGTGGGATCTGATCCACTCCACCATATGCCGGAGCGCCGTAGTCGCCGTGAGTTTCTCCGTTTCCTCGAGTGATCGGTAGGTCTCCTGTAATTTTTCGGCGGTTCCCTGCAGGTTCTTTAACTTTTCGGCCAGCTCCCGCTGGGCCAGGAGACTTGACTCGAGCTCTTTTTGAAACGCCTTTTTCTGGCTTAAATTTTCATCCTTGTAAGCCGTAATCAAAGACTCAAGCTCTTTTATCCGGTCCTGGGATTTCTGGAGACTCTTTTCAAGCGACGACTTTTTCCGCGCCAGTTCCTGCAATTCCGAAGCCACAACCGATTTTTTCTCGGCCCCTTCGACCATCCGGTCCACAAGGCGCTTATTCTCAAGCACCAACTGCTGATTATTGAGGAAGAGAAAACCGATGGCCGCGAGCATCAGAAGGCCCGCCAAAGCCATGACGCGCGGGACCCAGACAAGGCGCTGGGCGTACTTAAAAAGCCGGCGCTGGGCCGTTGCGTCAATCCGAGTGTAGGTCACCCCGATTAAATAACGCGCCGGCTGCCAGTCTCCTTGTTTTCTAAACCAGGCCACACGCGCCACGGCGCGTATTGGATGCCTGGCAAAAGGAGGCTCAATCGCCAGCGAAACATGGGCATTCGGCCCGCGGATTAGATTTTCAATTTCGTGCTGAGCGCTTTTGATCTCAATGCACATTCCGCCGGCGCTGATGTCTCTTGTAAAGCCCTGCAAAAGGGGTAAGGCAGGGTCCTTTCCATTCTCCCGGAATCCTTGGATCTCCACCGGGAAAACGGTGGTCATGCGGACATACTTACGTTTTTCTACGAATTCTTGTTTGTCCAGAGGGCTTTGAGTGTGTAGTAGGATTTCTTCGGAACGCGGGCCTGATTGCCGTGTTCCATTTTCTTGGGATCCAAGGACACGATTCCCCACCATTCTTCATTCATGTTGAGCCTGTCGGAGGCCTCGGCGTCAAAGTAATAGGAATTATTATACCAATGCGCGGCGGTGTCATGCACGCTCCATGTGTGGGGGAGGTTCTCATTGCCTTTCCACCATTCGTCGCTCCATTCGAACAGGGTGCCCCCCAGGCAATTGCCGGCGCCGGACTTGGGCTCTGAATTTTTGGAAATGTCCTTCCATTGCTGCTTCAAAAATGCGGCCTGATTCTCCTCATCCGGATCCCGCGTGGCGGCATTGTAGCTGTCGGCGCCCCATTCGATCAGCACGAGCGGCTTGTCAAATTTTTGTTTCACCTGGCGGAATAAATTCCCGAAGGTCGGGCCCCGATAAGCGATCATGCCGATCACATCGACATCCGGGCAATGCTCCCTGGCAATCTCAAGGCTTTTGACTTCCCCGACGCCCAAGACCACGGGATGATTCGGGTCGATTCTTTTGATTTCCTTGACCAGGCCGTTGACATAGGAGTAATAGATCTTGGCCTTTTCCTTATATTGGTTTTCGAGAGGCAGCGCATCCAGTTCCTCCGTGGTCCAGCGCTGCACATTGCGGTCGAAGCTGTAATTATTCTCATTGCCGAGCACCCACATGAGGACCGCGGGGCTCGCCTTGTAAAGACGCACCATTTCGAGAACCTCGATGCGCACTTTTTCCTTAAAGGCCTCGTCGGCGTAGTTCGGCGGCGGCCAGTCCCAAAAACCCAAATAATGGCCCATGAGCGCGCGGATGCCGAATTTCTGATAAAGCTCTTCCAATGCTTTTTTGACTTCCTCGGGGTTTTTCCCGAGGCGATAAATACGGACCGTGTTGATGCCCGCCTCTTTCATCAGTTTGCCGTCCACAAGCCACGGCTTACCGGGATCGCTCCAAAAATTGTATTCGTAATCTTTTCCGACGGGAGTAGGCGCATAGCAAACTCCACGGATCAGATACCGTTTTCCGTCGACAAGAAGCTTGTAACCGTTCTGCCTGTCGATCGTGAGGGTGGAAATAGGGGGGGATAAAACGAACTTATTGAAGAAATAAGGGACGAGGAAAATCAGTAAAAGCAGTAATACAAGAACCGGCACTGCGCTGAGTCTGTGATTTCTTTTTTCTTTCAAAGCCAATGGCCTTTCTGAATAAAAATAAAGGGGACAGGCATAAAGGGGTCCCTTTATGCCTGTCCCCTTTACTAGTATTTACTCGTACTTTATATCATCCAGATAGAACACGCAACCTTCCGGATTCACGTCGATATTGGTCGCCCAGCAGAAGCCGCCGCTGATGGAGGACAGGTCCTTGCCTTCCAGGTCAATCGTGAACTCTTGCCAGTCGGTGGTAAGCACCACAGGGCCTATGCCGGCCACATCAGAGTCGGCATATTCACCGGTAATGCCTCCTACTTTAAACTCCTCGATTCGTTCACCGCCCTTCTCGCCGCGGGCCCAGAACGTGAGCTTCTTGGCGCCGGTCAGGTCATAACCGCCCGGTCTTGTGCCCCAGTTGTTCGGAGGGTTCTGCCAATAAATACCGGCCCAGCGCGCACCTTGAGCGGCTTTGCCGTTGTAGGTGATCTTAATGCTGGTGGTGCCGCCGTGCGGGGTTGTCATTTCCCTGTCATTGTACTTAAGGTCTCCGTAATCGCCCATCCAACCTGAAGGGATGTAGTGATTGTCGGGAGCATTGCCGTCCGTGTAGACTTTGAACGTTTTGAAAACACCGTTTGAAAAAGGCCTGGCGCCGGCGTTTTGCCGTTCAACCACCGTGTCTTCGGACGGTTTGTCTTCTGAAACGGCTTCGGACCCGGAATTGCCGCATCCGACAAGCGCCAACCCGTTGCCCAACAACAAACCTGCCAGCATTAAAAATAAAAATTTAGTGCACATAGTTCTCCTTATTTTTCATTCCAAACCTTCCTATAGTACCCGTAGGACTTTCTCAATTGCCGCATGAATGGAGACTGACTCCCGTCCCCTTGACTGGCGACACCCAGCCACTCTTCATGCATGGTGCCGTCCGGGAAGGCCGCAATAAAATCCCCGAGGGTCTCATGCTCCTTCGCGCTAAATTTGGGGGGAAGCCCCGATTTCCACCACTCATCCACAAATTCAAACACGACGCCGCCGAGCGCGTTTCCGAAACCCGAACCGGCCGTGTTGTACACAATGTCCTCCCAATTTCCCTTGTGATACTCAAGCTGCTTGGCTTCAGCCGTCTCCTGGTCCTTACCGGTCATATAGGCGGGGCAGCCATACTCCGTAAAGATAACGGGTTTGTCCATAAAATCCCGGACGTCCTGCCAGAAACTGCGCCCGAACCCCTGAGCGCCCCGGTAAACGTTCGCGCCAAACACGTCAATATGGCCGCTGTGCCGGCTTAAGAGGTCGATCGTAACGACTTCACCGTTTGAAAAACCGACAGGCCGGCTGGGGTCTATTGATTTTATCATGCCCGCCGCTTCATTTACAAACTGATAGTGTTCAAGGGGTTGAGCCTTTGCGTTGCTGCCGAGCCCCGCGTTATTGGACTTGGGGTCCGGGTCGCCGACCACGCCGTAGTTGGATTCGTTGCCCAGCATCCACATCAGCACATAAGGCTCATCCTTGTATTCTTCCACCATTTGCCGGACGCTGTTGCGCATGTTTTCCAAATGCCGGGGGTTCGTGTAATCGGTTCCCTGATACCACTCGGCGCCGGAACCGGCCGCGTACATTCCGAGCATATCGCCCATGATCACGCGAATCCCATATTCCTTATAAAGAGTCCTCAAAAGCTCTTTGTTGGCCGCGTGGTGATACAAGCGCAGTGTATTCACGCCCATTTCTTTCAACAATTTAAAGTCGCCCACGGCCGGTTCGTCGGAATCCTGCCGGTTGTTTTTATTCTTATCCACCCAAGCGTCAAACGGACCGTCGATCTTGCCGTTTTTATTCAGGTCCATCGTCATCCACGCATTATTCGGATCGTAACCACCTTCATTGGGCGAAAGACCGATCGGCGTGGGCGCATAAGCGATTCCTTTGATAAGATACGGCTTGCCGTCCACGCGCATCTGCCAGTGGCCGTTTTCAAATTGCACCAGCTTCACGGAACCCGCGCCTACGATTTTGGTAATTTTTAGTTTTGACACGTCGGTGCGCTTGACTTTAAGCTCTTCCGGACTCACTTTAATAAGCCGCCCGGGGTTCACGACAAACTTATCGTCCGTGATCTTCTCATTGTGGCCGTTTTCCACCTCGACATCGGCCTCCGCGAGCTTGATACCCAGCCCTGGGTGTTTGCGCGTAATAAAATCTATACGGTCGATCGCGATGCGCGCCATATAAAGCGGTGTGTGCCAGTAGGTCCAGCCGACCTGTTTCGGAAAATGAACGACCACCGCGTGGTAGGCTTTGATCGCCTGCGCATATTCGCCGAGCTTTTCAAGCGCAAGCGCCGTGTAAAACTGCTGAACGGCCGGCGTGTCATTTGCGGTGGCCCATTTATAAAACGCCAGCTGCTGATTATCAATATTCACATAGTCCCAATGGCTTCCCGCTAATTTTCCTTTAGTGACCAAAATGCGATAAGCGGGGTCCTTATAGACCGAATTGTTCGGATAAACCCCTTCGCCGACGGCGGCCGCAAGCGCTTTTCGGTTGGTGACTTTGTATTGATATTTGTCCGTCCCGGCCCCGAGGAATGTGCCGTACCGGGCATAATCGACGATGCTTTCCGTGCCCGGATCGTACAGCTTAAACTCAAGCTCCATGTCTTCGCCGTGGGAATTCATGACGGTAGTCCCGACGTTGCCGTTGTCAGAGCCTGCGGCAAAAGCCGGAGACAAATATAAAAGAGACAATAAACCTGTCATCCCCGCGAAAGCGGGGATCAAAATCATTGTCATTTCGAGCGAAGCGAGAAATCTCATCAAGCCGTGTGATGAGATCTCTCGTCCACCTTTGGCGGACTCGAGATGACGTGCAGATTCCCGCTTGCGCGGGAATGACAACCTTTTCCACATCATCCCTTCACCGCCCCGGCGGTAATTCCCTTAATGATATGCTTCTGCAACATCAGGTAAATGACCAGCACCGGCAATATCGTGATAACGATTCCGGCCATTAACAACGGGTATTGAGTCACATGAGACCCCTGGAACACCATCAGCCCCCTTTGAAGGGGCATTAAACTTTTGTTTGATAAAACAAGCATGGCCAGAATGTATTCATTCCACACCGCCAGTATATTGAAAATGGCCAGCACCGCAATCGCGGGCTTAGCCAAAGGCAGCGCGATATGCCAGTAAACTCGAAAACGTCCGCAGCCGTCAATGCGCGCCGAATCCTCGAGTTCTTTGGGGAGGTCGTCAAAAAAGGTCTTCAGCAAAAAAATCCCGAGCGCTAAACCTCCGTTGATCTGAGGCAGGATATAGCCCAGACGCGTGTCTATCAGGTGCAGTTTGTTCAAGAGCACGTACAGCGCAATGATGGAGCCGGGAATGGGGATCATCATCGTCGAGATCAGGACCAGAAACAAGATGTTCCGGCCGGCAAATTGAAGCCTTGAAAACGCGTACGCCGCCATGGACGCGATCAGAATCACGCCGATCACGACCGTCGCGGTGTAAAAAAGACTGTTTAAAAAATAGAGGCTGAAGTTGGATTTGATCCACGCATCATAATAATTTTCCCAGTGAGGAATTTTCGGAAACAAGCTCAAATCGGTGAAAACGGTGGCTTGAGTCTTCAGGCTCGACGCGAACGCCCACCAGAGCGGGAAAAGACAGCTCAAAGACACGAGAATGAGAAAAACGTGGACAAAAAAATTGATCGCCCTTTTCTTCACAATCTCATAGTTTATTTCGGACATAGGCGCCCCTTAAACCTGCCGCATCATCTTCGAGACACGGATCTGTATCATGGAGACAACCAGTAAAATGACCCCGAACACGACGCCCATCGCGCACGCGTATCCAAACTGTGAGCTTCCCACCATCGTCTGCACGATGCGCGTGATCGGCACCTCCGTGTGATATCCCGGCCCGCCGCCGGTCGTGGCAATGATGATATCAAAAATCTGCATCGTCCCGAGGATCGTCAAAATCGACACCAGCACAAACACGGGAATCATCAAAGGCACCGTGATGTTTCTGAACACGGTCCAGCTGTTCGCGCCGTCCACGCGCGCCGCTTCATAAAGCTCGCGCGGGATGCTCTGCAAACCGGCCAGGAGAATCACAAACCCCCACCCGAATCCTTTCCACATGTGGATCACGGCCACGGCCGCGAGCGCCGTCTTCGGATCCGAAAGCCACGCGCGCGACAAATCGCCCAAGCCTATAAACCCCAGGAAATGATTGAGAAGCCCGTAATTGCCGTCGTAAATCCAGTTCCAGATGAGACCCACGACGATCCCCGATAACACGGGCGGCAGGTAGAAGATCACGCGGTAGATGTTCCCCCCGCGGATGTCCCGGTCGCACAAGAACGCCAGGACCAGCGCCAGGAGGTTCTGCGCCGTGAGCGCCAAAACCGTCACAAACAGGGCATTGCCCATCGAATTCCAAAAAACTGGGTTATCCAGCAGAAGGTCTTTGAAATTGCCCAGGCCCACGTAGGTCATCTCGGGCGAGATACCGTCCCAGCTCATGACCGATAATTGAAAAACCTTAAGGAAAGGATAGAGAGAAAATGTGGCGAAGAGTAAAAACGCCGGCAGAACGAAGATGTAGTTGCCGGCCAAATGACGAATCTTTTGAAAATTCACTGGTTTTTCTTTGACTCTTTTTCCTTGATGCGCTGCACCTCTTGGGCCACAGCGTTCGGTGTCTTTTCCCCGATCAGGATGGACTGAATCCCCTTGTCAAAAGCTTCCGTCACGGCCGAAATTTCATGCACGGGGTACACATTCGGGTGCGTGGCGTTGTCCATGTCGTCCGCAAATTCAGCGAGGATCGGTGAAATCCTGCCGATGCTCGATTTACTGACGGGCAAGTTCTGGGTTTCCACCGAAAGAAACGCCTGCTGGGCATCCTCGGTAAGCCATTTCAGAAACTGGATCGCCTTTTCACGGCGCCCGGATTTTTGGTTCACGACAAACGAAGTGCCCGCGCCCCCCCATATTCTCATGGGGTTCAAATTCGTCGCCTTCGGCGGAAGCATGGCGCCATACTGAAGATCCGGGTTCATGCCCTTGTAAACGTTCACGCACCACGAACCGTTGAACGCGTAAGCGGCCCGCTCGTTCGCAAAGGTCTGCTCCGCCATCTTATTCACCATCGTCACAGCACCTTCTACTAAAATGCCTTCGTCAGCCATCTGCTTGAAAAGAGCCAGCACTTTGACCCAGTCCGGATCGGTGTAAGGCACTTTACCCGCGTAAGTGGCGAACACCTTTTCCTCACCCATGATGTTCATCGCGAGGTTCGAGGCAAACGCATCAATCAGCCAGATTTCGCCGAAACCGCTCACAAACCGCGGAATGCCCTGCGCTTTCAAAACGCTCGAGTGCGATAAAAATTCCTCCCAGGTTTGGGGAGGTCTGCCGGGGTCCAGGCCCGCCTTTTCGTAAAGCTTCTTATTATAGACCATCTGGATCGTCGTAACGTCCAGCGGCACTCCGTAAATACCGGGATTGACTCCGTACTCATTTCCCGGGGCGAATTCATTGACGGCGAGCGCTTTCTCAAATAGCTTGTCTTTCCACACAAACCCTCCTCCGTCGGAGTTTAACGACGGCGTAAGGTCCGCGACATAACCGGACTTGATGAAGCTTGCAAAATCCCTCTTCTCGCCGAGAATGCCGTAAATGTCAGGGAGCTTGTTTGTCTGCGCGGCGGCCTTGACCCTCTGCGCATAAGCTTCGGAGGGAGCGTAAAGCTCAAACCTCACGGGGACATGAAATTGCGCTTCGTACCTCTTGGCAAGCTCCTGGAAAGCGGATTCGCGGTCCGAGGCCCAGTGCCAAACCTTAAGCCCGTCGGAGAGATCTTTTTTATCGCCGGTTGAACATCCTGCGAAACACAGAGCAAGAAAAAAGATTATAAAGAATTTTAGTGAATATTTCAATTTTCGATAGTAGTTTTTAAAAGTTATTAATTTGCTAGACTATCAAAGCATTTCCATCTTGTCAAACACTTATTAAGCAAATCATGAGCTGGATTGGCAGGTCCTTAAAGCTAAAATATCCCCGGTAAAATCAACGGCTTTTATTTTCGGCAACACCACAGGTTTTTCAACCTGAAAGGTCATAGAAACGATAGGACTAAATAAAAGATTGCCGGATGGACGAACCGCAAAAATTTGACTGGCGGGGCTGCTTTCAAAACTTACCTCAGAACAGGCCACAACAGCCAGTGTGAGTACCAAAACTATCGATGCAATCGATATTTTCAGTATCATTCATAGCTATTTTATGCTTATTATGACAAAAAGCAAGCGAAATTGAGCGAATCAAAGAGTTCCGGAAAATTGTTTATAGTAGTCGAGGATTTTTTTTACGGATTCTATCGCATAAATCGTCAGGAAGTACGTGAGCACAAGGCTCGCGGCGGTGATCACCATTTTTTTCACTGTGTGGTAACGCGGATTAAACCATACCAGCGGCAGCGCCAAAGGCCCAACACACAAAAACCCGACCACAATCGCCGAATTCCTAAAATACCATGGCCCCGGCGGTTTGGGGGTCTTATTGTTTAAAAATTCGCCGCAGTGCTTGCATTTGACGGCATCTTCCTGGATTTCTTCGGCGCAAAACGGACATTTTTTCATGAATTATTTGCTTATCATTTCCTTTATCTTCTTCAATAGCTTCTCCGAGCTCACGGATTTCGGAAACATCACGGTTCCATGGTCGTCAACGGTTTCGTCCTTATCGACCATGCCCGTAAAGAGGATCACCGGAATTCTCTTCGTGGATTCGTCGTTCTTCAGATGCTCGTTCATCTGGACGCCATTCATCTCGCGAATGGGCATGATCACGTCGAGGATGATGAGATCCGGCCTCTCTTCCCTGGCTTTCTTCAGGCCTTCCATTCCGCTCTGGGCGGTGAGCACATCATAGCCGCTGATCATGAGCTGCCACTCCACGAGCTTCAAAATATCCGGCTCGTCATCCACCACCAGGATCTTTTTTTTAGGCATAATGCTTTTGGAATCTGTGTTTCCCATTCCGACATTCTCTCATGAAGTGCGGCCCAAAGTATACTTTCTTTTTGCCATTTTACCCGGCGGCCTGCCTACTGTAGACAGCAAAGCCCGGCAACTCCGGCTCACTGGACTTTACCGAATATTCCGGCAGATCCAGCCAATGCCTGTCATCCCCCGTGGCCTCATGAAAAGCGATGAACTGCGCGCGGGCGGGAATGAACGCGCGAAGCTGCGACGGACCCACCGGAATCCCGGCCCAGCGCCTGTCAATCAACGCGACGCTTTCGTGATAAACCTTGTCCTCCGCCAGGAGATGCACAAGCGTCAGCCTCGGAAAATAGCCTCGGCCGGGATGCTTTTTCACGTACTCATAAGCTGCTTGCGCATAATTTGTTTCCAGGGGCGGCGCCGTGAATTTGTAAACAAGCAAGATCGTTTGGACCGCAAGAAAGCTGAAGAGGACAAGGTTTGTGAATCTTTTTAAGCGGCCTTGATTGTTCAGCTCCGCCAGCGCCGATACCGCCGCCAGAAGTAAAAAATACGGGACATAGCAAAAAACGTTGCTCGCTCCCCCCACCTTCAGCTTGGCGATGATCGCCGCCGGCAGCATGAAGAGCGCCGTCCACCCAAACAGAAACCACGGTTTATGTTTGACCGCCCGCCCCGAGGAGATGAAAACAACAGCCGCAAACAGAAATACAAAAAAGGATTCGTGGAATAATTTAGTGACTGCCGACAAAAGCGCTTGGGACCTCGAGGCGCTTATCCAAGGCTGATGGGAGGGAATTGTGACGAGATTAAACCATAAATTTTGAAAACCGAAAATCTTAAAGAAAATTCCCGAGACAGCCGCCGCAAAAAAAACCAGGAAAGCCAGGTACGTCCCGGATTCACGGCGCTGCCCCCGAAGCCAAAGATTGGACAAGATCGCCAAAAAAAGCGGCGCGGTCACCTGTTTCGACCAAAAAGCGGCCACCGTTGACAAGGCCGACAGCGCCAAAGCGGCCGGCCCCGGTTTACCTTTCCGGAGGCACACCGCCGCACACGCAAGCGCCGCAAACCCCAGCGCCGGCGCATCCGCATGCACATTGAATGCCGCGCTCCTCAGTGAAGAGGTTGTAAAGGGAAAATAGGAAAAAATGATGAAAGCGGCGATGCCGTAAAGCCGGGAGCGCCTGTCCCCCGAAGGAATGCCGAAACACACCCACAAAACCGGCAGAAGAAAAAGAGCGCTGTTAATAAGGGCGGCCGTGTGCATCGCCGAAGAAAGCGAGCACATCCAGGTCGCCGGCCAGTAGACGAGGGCCGAGAGAGGGCCATACATCGCCAGCACCACCGGGCCGTCAGGCGGATAGTAAAGCTTCTCGCCGTGCGCCAGGAGAAACGTCCTCTGGAGACGCGTCCAGTTATACGGCGCCGCGACGGACGCCGCTATTTTGTGAAAAAAAAGAAACGCCAAAACAAGCGCGCCGGCAGGGAGCGTTCCTAAAAGCCGCCTCTCCACGGCTTCCAAATCCGGCGACCCCCGATAAAACCGCACGCCCAGAAAAACGGCGGCGAGAAAAACACTTAAAAAGAAACCCGTGAAAAACAAAGGGTGATGACGAAGAAATAAGTAAAAAGTCTCCAATGTCAGGCGGTCTTTTCGGCGGAAGCAACCGGCGGCGCCGGCTGCTTCTCTTTTTCCTTTGGCTTCAATTTTTCCTCAAGCTCGGCCACCTTCTTTTCCAGCACTTCGAGACGCTGATGAACCTTGTCAAATTTCATGTACGCATAATCTTCAAACGGTATCGGCGCCACGTAGCCTTCGTACTGTTTAATCGGATAATCTTCCGGCAGTTTAAAATTAATGCCTTTGTACGTCTTGACTTTGATGTTGTCCCCATAGTTTTCCTTCCACCGGTCGTATTCATCGGCCTCATCCGCCAGCACACTCCCGAAGCCCGCGAGTACCCCAAGGACCCCGCTCAACCAAAAAAAGGATTTTCTTATTTTCATGAGGACCTCCCTACGTAACTCAGTAAGATTGGCCCGCCAACAGGGCGGGCTTGAAACCGGGATCTGCCTTGAGCGCCTTTCCAAACTGCCCCTTGGCGATGGCCTCATTGCCCAACCGCCGATACCCCATCCCCAGATAAAATTCCGCCTCGGCCTGGGGCCTGCCGCCCGGCTTTAAACCGGCCGCCTTCTCGAGCAGCTTCATTCCCTCTTTCGGGTCATCGCCGCTACGGTAAGCCATCATCGTCAGATACCGGCCTTTGCCCAAAAGCGCGCCTACGTGATCGGGATGGGCGCTCAAGACCTTGTGCCAGCACTCGCGCGCGCCCTGAAAAAAATCGCCTTTTTCGAGCACCGACGCTTCCATGCGCGAGGCGTCAATCAAAGCGTCGGCATACACCGTCAAAATATCCGCTGATTGCGGAAAAACTTCGGAGGCCTTTTTTAAAATAGAAAGTTTAAGTACCGTATCGCCGCCCTCCGCGGCTTCGTGGGCCATTGCCAGAAAATCCTGAGGCATCTCTTTCCCGGCTTTACTTTTTAAATACGCGCTCACGTCTTTTTGGGGAATCGCCGAGGGCTTGAATTTCTGCCAGCCGGGCTCGGGATCGTTTCGTTTTTTAGTAAGTCCCCTGAAGACCCGAAGAATCGCATAGCGCGGCGTGCCCCACACAATCGGAAGCCCCGTGATCCAATCCGGCAGGCGCGGCTCAAGTTCCTTTAAGACCCGGTCGAGACTGTAGTCCTTCTCGACGAGTTTTCTGACTTCCTTGATGAAATATTTTTCGAGTCGGATAAGAAACGCTATTTCGGAGTCATGGGCCAGCGGGCCGTGCCCGGGAATGATGTGCTTGGGCTTTAACGAAATAAGTTTACTGATCGTGTCGATCCACTGATTGTCGCCCTGCAGGCCCTCATCCCAGACCGGCTGTCCAAAGATCGGGAAACTTCCGGTCATCACGGTGTCGCCGCTCATGAGGACCCCTTCCTTTATGACATGGACCGCCGTGGCATCATCCGTTTCGGCGCATCCCGCGAAGAAAAGCCGAAGCGGCATATTGCCGATATCTATCGTATGTTCACCTTGAAACGTGAGTTCCGGTAAAAGCGGATCTGGCCCCAGCTCAAATCCGCGGCCGGCTAGAAATTCCTTCTGACGCGGCGCGCGGATCCCCATAAACTCCTTTGTCAGCTTCGACGAGATAACGGCTGCGCCCTGGTCCTTAAAAAGTTGGTTGCCGTTCGTGTGGTCCCAGTGATAGTGCGTGTTGATCACATACTCAATGGGTTTATCCGTCACGGATCTGAGAGCCTTGAGGAACTCCTGCGCAGCCGGAAAATTGACCTGGGTGTCAATCACGGCCACGGAGCGGCCGCCGATCACAAACGAGGAGTTTGTGATGTTGCGAAAAATGTAAACGCGGCCGGTGACCTTATGAAGTTCGCCGTATTTACGCGGCGCGAATGGGTTGGGGCTCATGAATCCATCAGAGCGTTTCCAAAAATTCGCGGAGGGAGTCTTCATACACCGCCGGCGCATCCAAAAACGCCGTGTTGTGACTGCCGCTTAAAGCGACAAATTTCTTCGGCTCCCGGGCCCCTTCATAAAGCTTTTGGCCCATGGAGAAAGGTATGATTTCATCATTGTCGCTGTGAAGAATGAGCTTCGGCGCGGCTATTTTACTTATCTTGGAAAATGCGTCGAGTTTTCCGCCCGCCAAAAAGGAAGGTATAAATGGCAGGTGGACTTTGCCGATGTCTTTTAAGGAACTGAAAGTCCCCTCGATGATCACGGCCCGGACCCGTTCTTTCTTAAGCGCTAACTCAAGCGCAACCACACCGCCGAGAGATTCTCCGTAAACCACAAGCGGGTATTTTGAGATGTTCGTATTTTTGACGATCCACTCGTACGCGGCCTCCGCATCTTTGTAAAGACCGCTTTCAATCGGATCACCTTCGCTCCGGCCGTAGCCCCGGTAATCGAACATCAGCGTCTGGAAACCGAGCGCGTGAAGGATTTTAACCCTGTCCAGACGGTGGCTGATATTCCCGGCGTTGCCGTGGCAGAAAATGAGGCTGAAGCGCGCGCGTTTGTTCGGGATCCACCAGCCGTGAATTCTTTTACGGTCGGAGGTCTCAACGTAAACGTTCCTATACTCCGGAAACCCAATCTCTCCCGGGTCATGACTGAGCGCGCGGTCCGGAAAGTAAACGAACCTCCTTTCCAAAAAGCGCGCGCCGAATAAAAAGATCAGCAGAGTGACGACGGCAATCAGTAATATTTTCATGTAAAAATCATTCCCATTCCTTGTTCCAAGTATGTATTTCCAAAAGCGCCTTTTCCCATGACTCAAACACCGTAACAATTTTATCCAACCTCAAAATGGCGAGCTGGCTCCTCAATGCTTCCGGTGCGTTCACGAGCCCCAATTTATATTTTTTTTGCGTGAGTGTAGACAACACTTTCAAAATCCCTGCAATGGCTATGGTATCCACATGGGTTACTTTTCTTAAATCAAGAAGGACGCTCTTATTCAAGACCATGGGGTTCTTTTGGGCTTTCTTCAAAAAAAACTGCACTTTCGGAACGGTCATACCGTCGATGGGCCCCCTCAATTTTACGATCTTTAAATGGGGGAAATCATCCACGCTTTCAATAAAAGACGGCAGTTTTCCTTTGTCATTATAAAAAAACTCATTCAACACCTCTTAGTCTCCTTTGTCTCCTTTGATTAAACACACCCGTGGGTATTCTAAACCCAAACATAAAAAAGCTACAGGAATTTTTGTTTACGTGCTATCATGATAAGCAAAGTGATTAGTCATTTGCACTTTTCATCAAAAGGAGGGGCAATGCGCAAAAGAGCGTTAATAGTTGGTGCAGTTCTTGCTCTGACAGCGGCATGGTGCGTGAACGCCTATGCGGCCGATGGAGCTTCGGCTTGGGAAGGTTTCTGGAACTCGGTCGGTGGGTTGCTTTATAACGCATTGCCCTGGAATTGGGGCAATTGGATGGGGAAATAAGTAATAATTAATCGTTAAGTAAAACAGGGGCACAGCGGCACCGTGCCCCTGTTTTACAAAATCGTTTCAGCCAAGGATAAGTGATCCAAACCCCCGCAATTCCGGCCATGGCTCCCGCCAGCACGTCGCTCGGGAAGTGAGCGCCGACGTACACACGCGTGATGGCAAGAACCGCCGCGACAGGATACAGCCACAGCAGTTTATTTTTATAAATGAGATTGAGCGCCGTGACGACCGCGAACACAAGTGCCGCGTGGCCTGAAGGGAATGAATTGGAAAGATAAAGTTGAAACGTCGTGTGTACGATGACTTTGCCCTGCGCGATCTCATCGTAAAAAGCGTTGAAAGGCCTCGGCCGGTCCACCAGATGTTTAATAAGCTGAGGCGCGAGAACGCCTCCGGCCGCACCCAGGATGAGAACCCACGTGAATTTTTTCAGAACCCCGTCGCCGTCCCATATAAACATGTGAATCAATACAAAAATAAAAATAAGCGGCGTGATGAGAAACGTGGTCCAAGCGAGGCAGTAGTCCAAAGGCCCGCCGGCCAACCCGTTAAGCCAGAAAAATACGCCGTGATCAACCGACTTTAAAAACGGCACTACGCGCGCTCCTTCCCCTCTTTTCGGCCCGCTTCGATAAATCCGATCCGCTCCACCTTTTCCAGGCCCCAGCGGTTGAGCGCCCAATCGGTCCAATGCCTCCACCCCACCGCGTCGGGTTCTCGGTGAAGATACTGCCGGTAAAAACCCGCGAGGGTCCCCTCGTACCTTTTTTTCTCTTCATTATAAAAATGCTGAAACGAAGTTCCCGATAGAACGACCGCGCACAGCATGAAAGCCGTCAAGGTCGTTTTCACCTTGAGTGTCAGGGGACGCGGCGGCATTCCGCCGAAGTGCTTTGGACCGCTCAGGCAAAGCCCTATGGAAGTATTTCGCACAAATACCTCGTACGTCAAAAATCCGGATCCCAGCGCGGTCAAAACCACCGCCGAAAATTTAAGCGCCGCCGGCAGTTCGAAGCGCAGAAGAAAAACCTGCATGAGGCCCACCACCGGCAGGTGACATAGATAAATCCAGTACGACGCGCCGGACAGATAGCGCACAAGCGGTATTTCACGGTTTAAAAAGCGCATAAAATAACCCAGCATCGCAAACACCGAAAGCCATGCAAAAAGCGAGGTGGCCGCGACCAGCGCAAAATAGCCCGGGCCCGCCAGCGGCTTGGCAATATGCGCCCTTGTGAGCGCCACCATCCCGATAAAAACCGGTAAAGACGCCGCAAGATACGCGTTCGCGCCAGCCGCCAAATTTTTCAGCCGCTCACGAAACGGATAAAGCCAGGTGCCCGCCAAAAAAAAGAAACCGTAGTAAAGGAACTTGAGGGGATTGGGGATGAACGTATTGTGAAAATTGATCACCACGTCGACATCAAGCCAGAGGATGAGCATGCTCGGCACCGCCAGAGCAAGCGGCCGAAGCCGGGAGAAAATGATTTTTTCCACCACGCCGCCGGGTCTTACGAAACCGGGCCTTACTCGGCGAAACGCGTAATAAACGGCGTAAAACAGCACAAGAAATTCTAAAAACCAAAGATGCGCGGGGCCGTACAGGTTCCTTTGAATCGGCGCATCCAAGCGCATTCTTAAGACTTGGCTCAAGTCCGCGCGGCCTGTCTCAAGCCACCCATAACACCAGATAAAATAAAGAAGCGGCAACAGCACCCCGGAACCGACGAGGAAAGGGATCGCGATACGCCGAAGCCGGTTTTCAAGAAACGCTTTCGGCCCCCTGTCTTCATAGAGCACCCCCGCGAAGAACCCCGCGACCAGAAAAAAGACCCGCATCGTCAGGCCGCGTATCCAGAAAAACAGCCAGTCAAAAAAAGCGGTGGCGGACGGGTCATGCACGGCCCACAGAAGGTCCGGCAGGCGCGTCGGCATATAACTGATCGACGAGTGCAAAAACACGACCGAAACCATCGCGAAAACACGCAGAGCGTCTATCGCGTGAAACCGTTCTTTCATGTCTTTTCGGGAGAGACCTTCGAGGAGTGCAGCGCCGTCTGGACCCCCGGCTCGTTGCGGCGAAGCAGTTCATCCAGGAGGTTGTAAACGCTTTCTGACTCGTATTCGGTGTCGGAGGAAATCGTCGTATCCAGCGCGTAGACATAAAAACCGGTTGGTTTATTCACCGCGACGCCCCGGTTCTTGTATAACTGGATCGTGAATTTGACAAAATCCGCCTTCTCGTCCTGCACCATCTGGACCCACTCCTCGCCGGTGAGTTCTTTGGGCGTCCCCGCAAACAAGAAAACACAGCCCAGCATTAAAAGCAAGGGACTTGTAAAAAGGGTTTTGATAAATCTCATGCGGCTGATTTTACTCTGAACCGGCGCCTGAACGCAAGCCTAGATACGCACGTCTAGACACACACGTCCTAAAACGCTGGACGGCTCCCCGCCAGGGTGTATATACTGATAATCTTATGTCCAAGACACTTTTTGAAAAAATTTGGGAGCATCACGTCGTCACCACCCTTCCGGACGGCACCGCACTCCTCTATATCGACAGGCATCTCGTGCATGAAGTGACAAGCCCGCAGGCATTTGAGGGACTGCGCCTGACCAAGAGAAAGGTGCGTCGCCCGGACCTTACGTTTGCCACCATGGACCACAATGTGCCGACCGATGACCGGATGAATATCAAGGACCCCATTTCAAAAGCCCAGATCGAGGCGCTCACGAAAAACTGCAAAGAATTCGGTATCAAGCTTTACGACTTGAACAGCGACGAGCAAGGCATCGTCCATATCATCGGGCCGGAACTGGGCTTGACACTCCCCGGTCTCACGATCGTTTGCGGCGACTCTCACACGTCCACGCACGGCGCTTTCGGCGCCTTTGCGCTGGGTGTCGGCACTTCCGAGGTGGAGCATGTGTTAGCGACTCAGTGCCTCCCGCAGAAAAAGCCGAAAACTTTTAAAATAGAATTTACGGGAAATATCAAAGCTCCCGTAAGCGCCAAGGACATGATCCTAAAGCTCATCGGAACGGTCGGCACGGCCGGCGGCACGGGCTATGTGCTCGAATACTGCGGCGAAGCGGTGCGCGCGCTTTCCATGGAGGGCCGCATGACGATGTGCAACATGAGCATCGAAGCCGGCGCGCGCGCAGGTCTCGTAGCCCCCGACAAAACCACCTTTCAGTACATTTCGAAAATAAACCGCCCTTACGCGCCTAAAGGGGCGGCGCTTGAAAAAGCCGTCGCTTATTGGAAAACACTCCCGACGGATCCCGGCGCCAAATTTGATCGGGAGCTCACGATCGACGCCGCGAAAATCGCGCCGCAAATTACCTGGGGCACGAGCCCCGGCATGGTCTGCGATGTAACGGACCGCGTGCCGTCCCTCGATAAAGTGCCCGGTTACAATAAAAAAGACGTCGAGCAGGCGCTCGACTACATGGGCCTGAAAGCCGGAACGCCCATGACGGAAGTAAAAATCGACGCGGTGTTTATCGGAAGCTGTGCCAATGCCCGCATCGAGGATCTGCGCGCAGCGGCCGCCATTTTCAAAGGAAGAAAAGTTTCGAAAAACGTGCGCGCGATGATCGTACCAGGCTCGCAACAAGTGCTGAAACAGGCAGAATCCGAAGGACTGGACCGCGTGTTCAAGGAAGCCGGCGCGGACTGGCGCCAGTCCGGCTGCAGTATGTGCCTGGCGATGAACCCGGACCAGTTAAAACCTCAGGAGCGATGTGCCTCCACCTCTAACCGTAATTTTGAGGGACGCCAGGGCAAAGGCGGCCGCACACACTTGGTGAGTCCGGAAATGGCCGCTGCGGCCGCGATTGAGGGACATTTTGTGGACATCAGAACATGGAAATAGTTAAAATTTTCTTGGGTGACGCCGGAGGGACTTTATTTCCCTTAAATAGACCGGTTTTTTCACAAATCATTGAATTGAGTAATCTCACTTGAACAAGCCCACGCTTTTATCCACTAAGGATCTCGAGGATTTAAGGGAAATAAAGTCCCGTAGGCGGCAGGACCCAAGAAGATTTTTACAAGGCAACCCATGAAATCATTTAAATCCCATCGCGGAATGGTTGCTACACTCGATCGCGCGAACGTCGACACGGATCAGATTATCCCGAAACAGTTCCTAAAGTCGATTGCGCGCACCGGCTTCGGCCCTCAGCTTTTTTACGATTGGCGCTATCTGCCGAACGGAAAACCGGACCCAAACTTTTCCCTGAACGCACCGCGCTTTAAGAACGCCTCTATCCTCGTCACGCGGAATAATTTCGGCTGCGGTTCAAGCCGTGAGCACGCGGTGTGGGCAATTCAGCAGGACGGCTACGAGGTTGTCGTGGCACCCTGGGTCGAGCGCGGGCAGAACCGCATCCCGGCTTTCGCGGACATTTTCAGGAACAACAGCTTTAAGAACGCGCTTCTGGCGATCGAGCTTTCCGAAGCGGAGGTCGAAGAAATCTTTCAGATGGTGGAACGCCATAAGGATCTGGAGGCTTCAGTCAACATGGACGAGCAGAGACTCACGCTTCACACGCCTGAGGAGATTTCGTTTCATTTCGAACTCGATCCCGCAATCAAGCACCGTCTGATCCATGGTCTCGACGACATCGGCATTACGCTCAAACACGACGCGGCGATCGCCGAGTACGAGAAAAAGTTCAGGCCAAAAGGCTCCTCAACATCCAGGCTGTTTTTTCGTGGATCTGCATGCGCTGGGTCAGGAGATCCATCGTCACCTGGTCCTGTGCGTTTTGCGCCAAAGGAAATACGGAACGGGCCGTGCGTATGACGGCCTCATGACCTTGCACGAGCGAACGGATCATGTCCGTGGCCTTGATACCGCCTTTCTGTTCCTTGATAGACCCTAGCGCCGTGAATTCCGCGTAGGTCCCGGGAGCCAAAACGCCCAATGAGCGTATACGTTCGGCGATGAGATCGGTCGCTGTCCAAAGCTCATTGTAGTGCTGCTCGAACATCAGATGCAGTGTCTGGAACATAGGCCCTGTCACGTTCCAGTGGAAATTGTGGGTTTTGAGATACAGCGTATAGGTATCTGCCAAAAACCTCGACAAGCTCTTCGCGATCTCCAGCCTGTCTTTTTGCGCGATGCCTGTATCTATAGGTACTGAAGTGGTATTTTTCATAACGCCTCCTGATAGGTTTAAACAAATGCCGTGACCAATGTCACTCCGGGCCGGAAATATTATATCACCTCCCTTTTATCAGTTAATCGAAAATGATTGTTTTATTGCCGCTCACAAATATTCTGCCTTCCAGCGCCAGCTTGAGCGCCTTCGTCAGCACAATTTTTTCCACGTCGTGCCCGGCCTGGGCTATGTCGCTTGCGCTGTGAGAATGGTCCACCGGCACGACCCCTTGCGCGATGATCGGGCCGTCGTCGAGCGCCGGGGTCACGAAATGCGCGGTCGCGCCGATAATTTTCACGCCCCGCTCGGCGGCCTGTTGATAGGGACTGGCGCCGGCAAACGCCGGCAAAAAGGAATGGTGAATGTTGAGGATACGGCCCTTGAACCTGCCGACGAATTTATCGGACAAAATCCGCATGTATTTGGCAAGCACGATGTATTCGGGCTTCAGGCGCGAGAGAATTTTTAAAAGCGCCGCTTCATGCGCTTCCCTGGCCTTGCCGTCCGCCGGCGCATAAAAATAAGGGACCTTGAACCGTCCGGCCAGGGATTTGAGCGAATCGTGATTGCTGACCACCGCCAGGACATTGGCAGGCAGTTCTCCGTACGCATGGCGTATCAGAAGGTCCCCCAGGCAGTGCGGCTCAGTCGTCGCAAAAAGCACGATATCTTTCTTTCGGTCTCTGACCATCCCGACAATCGCTTCAGGGGGCAGGTGTTTTTGAAGTTCGGCCGTGATTTTTTTCGCGTCCGCCTTCCCCGCCACCTCGGTCCTCATGAAAAAGCGCCCGATTTCGGAATCCACGAACTCGCCGTTTTCGATGATATTGAGCCCCTGCCGGTAAAGCACCCCCGTTATTTTATGAATCAGCCCCTTGGCGTCGGCACACTCAACTCTTAGAACATGATTTTCTGACAAGTGCGTCTCCTTCTTATTTTAAAAAATCACAAATCCTAATAACCTTCACCTTCGGCCGACACGAACGTATTCGAAGGCGCCTCGCCCGCCTCTTCTTCGGGAGGCGCCGGTGCTGTTTCCTTGAGCACTCTTCGTTGGACGGCGCTTTCCTCCAATAATCCCTTCGCGATGCCAATCAGGGCCTTCGTCTTAAACAACGCCGAGTTTTGCTCGCCGGCGAGCTTCATCGCGTCATCCAAATCCCCTTCCCTCACTTGTGTGGCGGTGATACGCCCCAACACCTCGGCTTTTTCATTCTCGTTTTTGGAATTGTCGGCAATCTGCAGAGCGGCGTGGATAAACCCGAGCCTCACGTAGGAGATCGAAATATTCATTAAAACGGCCGTGCGTTGGACCTCGTCCTGGACGCGAAACGCGGCCTGTTGGGCTTTTTGCAGCGTCTGCAGGGCGCCGTCCAAATCATTGGCCTTGGACTGATAGATTGCGATGTCCGTGAGGTTCCAAGCTTTCTGTTCCGGATCCGAAATTTCCAGGCTGATCTGGGCCGCCTGCTGCAACAGCGGGACCGCGGCTTGCGCATTGCCGGCCTCAAGCGATGAATCCGCCATCGAGGTCAAAAGAATGCCCTGGTCCTGAAAATTTCCTTTCATGCTCAAGACCGCTTTCTTTGCTTCCTGTACCACCTGATCGGCCATCGACAAATCGCCGGTGGTAGTCAGGGCCTCCGCCAGCGCTTTCAATGCAATCGGACGGTGATAAAACCTGCCTTCCACCGGGAGCGCGAGCGCCGCCTGTTTGGCCTCCTGAAAAGTCTGTTTGGACTCATCCTTGTTCCCGCACGACCATTCCGCCAGCGCGATCTCCTTCAACAGAAGGCTTTTTTCGATCTTACGCGGCAGTATCGAGCGCGCAACCTGTTTGGCTTCCTGGAAACTCTCCCTCGAATCGGCGGGATTCCCGGCAAACCATTGGGATTGCGCGATATCATTGAGAATCATGGCTTGTTCAAGTGGGTCATCGCGAATGGCCTTCGAAATCTTCTTGGCCTCATAAAAAGTCACTTTGGCCGCCGCGGCCTGGCCGGCCAACGCTTGGATCTCGGAAATCTTCGCCAAGGCGCTTCCTTTATAATAATTATCTTCTATCGCGCGGGCCGTTTCCAGCGCTTCGGCGACACGGTTTTTTTTCGCCAGCCCTATCGCCAAGCTCTTAAAAGCGGCGCTTTTATTCTCTCCGTTGTCTATCACGTTCGCGATTTCGCGCGCGAGTTTGAAGTTGCCGGCCTCCACTTGCTTTCTGACCATATTGATCAAAATACGGGCGCGTTCGTCCGCGTCCGGGATTTTATTGAATGTCAGATATGCCCCGCGCACATCTCCGATATCGGCCTGGGACTTGGCGATCATTTTCAAAAGCTCACCCTTTTCAAACCTGGTCTCGGCCAATTCCGTTTCTTCCAAAGCCTGCGTAAACACCTCTTCGGCTTTGACCGAAAAGCCCTGCTTCGAATAAGCAATCGCGATTCCCGTATACGCATAAATGCGTTCGGCCAGCGTCTTGATGCCCTTTAAGGTTTCGAACGCGGATTTGATCTCCCCCACATTGGCTTCTGAAATCACGATTTTACTGAGCAGCAGGTCCCGGTATTTGGGGTTCTTGAGGACCGTGGACATCGCCGCATTGATATCACCGGCTTCCGCCTGCGCTTCCGCGATTTCGCGGGCGAGGTTTTCGTAATCCGTCTCTTTCCCCTGAATACCCCGCGAGGTTTCTTTGGCTATTCTTAAGACCTCGAGCGCCTTGGCTCTCAGCGTTGAGATATCTGCCGGCTCATCCGCGGGAACCCCGGAGGGGGCGAGGCAGAACAATGCCATCCCCGTCAGGATACTAGGAATTCCATATTTCTTTAAAACGCGGCGTTTGAAGTTTGGACGCACGGGGAGAGAAAAAATTATTTGGGGGACAGTTGGGTGATGGTTTTGTACTCCCCGCTCATTTCCCGTTGAGCCGCGGTTTGGTTGTTCAAATTATAAAACCAAAACACCAGAAAACTTAACAGAAACAGGAGCATCACCGTGATCACGGGTTTACTGATATTGAAGCGCCGGTTCCTGTTCTGAAGATTCAAATAAGCCCTGAGCGCCACGTTGATTTCCTTCACTTCCGCCCGGATCGAGCGGTGGACCGAATCGGCAAATTTTAAATCCAAAGGTTTCGGGTTCATGCCCTTGGTCAGGTGGTGCAGTTCACGGGCGAGTTCATTGCGTGTGTTTAAAAGATTCCGGTAAGCATCCCTGATAAACACGATCTTTTCCCTAAACTCGGATCCCGGATCGACGTAGCGCGCCGCATTTTCCCACTGCGTGATGGCCTGGTCGACTTCATTTTTCTCGTAAAAAGCCCTCGCATTGTATAAGAAACGGTCGATGAGTTCCTGGCGGCTTCTCAGCGCCTCCTGCGTTTCCAAAATCTGGGCTTCGGTCTGTTCTTTTTGCGCCGCCAGTTCCTGGTTCAAGCGATTCAAAAGCGTTTCAACTTCCTGCGGAAGCGGCGGCTTGGAAACCAACGAGGACTTGAGCCGTTCCAACTCCCGATTA